>OBAS01000027.1_pt1 | contig 254010 bp, 214 predicted proteins | sample 1517591 | NCBI WGS metagenome assembly OBAS01 (sample SAMN04571700, study PRJEB22368) | human gut metagenome | biome: human gut; material: stool | host: Homo sapiens | place: Luxembourg | collected 2012-10-05
GGAAATCTTCCCAAAGGGGCTTTCCCTATGGGGTACGTCAAAATTGGACGCTTACATAAAGAGGGGGTAGGGGAGTTTTTACTGGTTCTGTAGCGGGGAAAGACATTCGTGTCAAGTCCTTCTTTAGCTTCGTCAAGTCCCTCTTTAGCTTCCTAAAGTGGCACTTTACGCGGCTGAAGTTGCTGATTGTGACTTGGTGTGTATATAACAAACGGGGAAGATTGAGTCTTTTAATCTTCCCCGTTTGCGTTGAATGGTTAGAATTTATAGGTAGCACCTACAGCAAAGATGCCGTATGAATTTGGATATCCTTTGTCTTTGTCTTTGATGTTCGCACTGATTAAGCCAAATTGGGTTCCGATACCCCAACTTTCGGTCAGGAAGTAAGTGGCTCCAACGTATGTTGCCATTGCCGGTACTATTTTAGAGCCTCCAACAGAAGACCATTTGACATGATCGAGGTCGTTGTAATTGTATCGGGTGGTTATGTCTGTATATTGTGTTTCTCTATGATCGTTGACGCTTGCGCTCTGAAAACCATCTGTATTTTGATAGTTGCCGACGAGATAGGTCATGTAACCAACACCGGTTCCGATTTTCAAATATGTGTCAAGCTGCGGTATGGGGCTGTAGTGGAAAGAGATGGTCACCAGAGCATTCACATCTTCTCTGGTAATATCGGCATCGGCTGTACCTATTCCTTCACGGGATACTTTCTTGGTTTCATTTATCCTGTCCCATTTCTTGGTGCTGAAGTTGTAGACTTTACCAAAAGTGGTGCGAGTATATTTGTAGTCATACTCTCCTATTACCTTGTTTTGATACTTTCCTCCGTAGGTGTTATTTACAGCAAATCCGAAGCCTATTGTCACTTTGTCGGCAATACGCCCGATGCCCCATTCCATTCCGAAATGTTGGTCGAATGTGCCTCGTGATTTATCGGCATAAGCTACTGTACCCACTCCAATGGCTAAATCCATTTTTCTGTCGCCTTTGTCAAAGGCGTCCTGTGCGTGTACGCTGAAGGCTATCAAGCCCATTGCGCCTAAAAGTAAGAACTTCTTCATTTGTAACTAATTTATGATTAATATTAGAGAGTAATCGATTTACTTGATAAAATAAAAATGATTAACTAGGTATGAGTCTTATTATTTAGCTTTCTGTATTATTGGTTTTGATATTATAACTTGATATCTATCCGAACTTGTGATTTGATTCTTTACAAAAATAGAAAATAAATGTTTACGATATTTTATTTTTATATAAATTAACGCGTGAAAATGGGATGAATGGAGATGACTATTCTATTTATAAAACAAGATGTGACTTTGTGAAAAAATCGAGTGAGCTTGTTTTTCTACTTTCTACTTTCGCTATCTTTGTTACTGTTTGATAATAGAGAAGGAAAGCAATCAATGACTGAACGTAAAATCATACATATCGATATGGATGCTTTCTATGCATCCGTGGAGCAGCGCGACCATCCTGAACTACGCGGTAAGCCCATTGCGGTGGGGCATGCGGAGGAGCGGGGTGTGGTGGCTGCTGCCAGTTATGAGGCGCGTCGCTATGGAGTACGTTCGGCCATGTCGTCGCAAAAAGCCAAACGGCTCTGTCCGTCGCTTATCTTTATTCCCGGCCGTATGGAGGTGTACAAGGAGGTGTCGCGCCAGATACATGAGATTTTCCATGAATATACGGATGTCATCGAGCCGATCTCGCTCGATGAGGCTTTTCTCAATGTTACTGACAATAAGCCTGGCATCCCGTTGGCGGTGGACATTGCCCGTGAAATCAAGCGGAAGATACGCAGCGAACTGAACCTCGTGGCTTCGGCGGGCGTGTCCTACAACAAGTTTCTGGCGAAGATTGCTTCGGATTATCGTAAGCCGGACGGGCTTTGTACCATCCATCCCGACCAGGCACTCGACTTCATTGCCCGTCTGCCCATCGAGAGCTTTTGGGGCGTAGGACCTGTCACGGCCAAACGGATGCATCTGCTGGGTATACACAACGGTGCCCAGTTGCGCGCCCGTTCGTTGGAGATGCTGACTAGAGAGTTTGGCAAGGTAGGGGCGGGGTATTATGACTTTGCACGCGGCATCGACTTGCGGCCTGTCGAGGCGGTGCGTGTACGTAAGTCCATCGGGTGTGAGCATACGCTGGAGAAGGATATCAACCGCACCTCGTCGGTCATCATCGAGCTGTATCATGTGGCAGTAGAGCTGGTGGAGCGTCTCCAGCGGAAGGATTTTCGTGGCAATACGCTGACGTTGAAGATCAAGTTTCACGACTTTCGCCAGATCACCCGCAGCATCACGCAAGGACAGGAACTGACGGAGTTGTCCGTCATTTTGCCTCTCGCCAAGCAGTTGCTTCGTGAGGTGGATTATGAGGAACATCCCATCCGGCTCATAGGCTTGTCTGTGTCCAATCCGCGCGATGCGGAAGCCGATCGTCACGGAGTGTGGGAACAGCTCAGCTTTGAGTTCAGCGACTGGGAATAAGGAAGTTAGCCTGATTTTGTAACAAATGATAGAAAAAATGTATGAATGTTGGGCTATATATGATAAATAGTATTATTTTTGTGGGCATAAGGTGAAATCCCGACAGGGATGGACAATTATTGAAACCTGTAAAACGAATTACCATGAAAAACACTATCTTCTTGCTACTTACACTCCTGTTTTTGCTGGCTGCGTGTCAGAATAGCATTCAAGCAGAATTGGATGAGGAGAACGAAAACTTTTCGGAGGCTACATTGAGGGTACAGACACGTGCGGGAGGAACTTCTTCTCTCACTTATCCTGTTTATATTTATGCTTTTTCGGACGACGGTGCGTATGCGGCTTCTACAGAGATGCGTTCTGAAGAGGGCAGTGCGATGGAGCTTTGCCTTGCAGCGGGAAATTATACGATAGTGGCTTTGTGTGGCGTGGATGGCTATTCGTTTTCTGATCGGCCGGATATGGAGGATGTTGTAACATTTTCAGGTCAGCAGATGGCTGAAGAAGCCCTGATGTGCGGCATGGCCAAGGTGCGTGTGGACGGCAATGCTTCGACCAGCATCACGCTGACGGCAGCTGTGAGCCGTTTGGAAATCGAACTGCATGCCATCCCCGATGATACAAAAGCGGTGCATGTCACTGTCGGGCCTGTGTATGCTTCGCTTGCCATGGACGGCACTTACGGTGGGAGCACCTCGTTGACAACTGCTTGTAGCGATGCGGGTAGAGGGGTGTGGACATCTCCTGTCTTGTATGTCTTTCCTTCGGCCGATCGTGCCAGGGTGTCGCTTTCCATTGCCTTGACTGATAGCAAAGGGGCTGTTTCTACCTATGGTTATACCTTGTCCGAACCGCTGGTTGCCAATACTCCTTATGAACTGGAAGGGACTTTCTCTGCAGGCTTCAATCTGTCGGGCGAGATTACGGCTGAAGATTGGAAGGATGTGCGCAACATTCGTTTTGACTTCGGCAGCACGACAGGTGGCGGTAATGAGGGTGGCGGTGAGGATGATACTGAAATCAGTGGGACGGATGTTCCTGCCGCCGGTACATTGTGGGAAGGTCACTTGGTAGCGCTTTCTACTCCCGACGACAATGGCGGCGCTACTTTGCTTTTGTTGAGTACGAAAGAATGGACGGATGTTCCTTCTGCCTTGAATACAGAAAATCCAAGCGAGGCGGCCAGTCTTGTCAATGCCTATACGGAAGGTAATCTTAGCGGATGGCGCTTTCCGACGGCCGATGAGGCGAAGGCTATGCGAAATACTATCGGTGGAACTCACTTGTCGCAGACTAACAAGTTGCTGTCTGATAAAGGATTGGATATTTTAGAGACAGGCTATGAACCGGGTACAAAGGATACACCTGTCCGTTATCTTTGTGAAGATGGTGAGAAAACGTATGTCTGGGGTGATGGTACTATTTCTAAGGCTGGTTCTTCACGTACTTATCGCTTGCGGGCGGTTAAAGAGGTCACGTTTCGCAAGCAGTGAAAGATAAGTTTGAGACAGAATGATCATTGTTATATTGGAAAAATAAAAAGATATGGGTTGTTTGATGAACGTTTTGTGGTTGCTGTTCGGAGGAATTCTGACGGCAATCGAATATGTGGTAGCCAGTCTGCTGTTGATGGTGACCATTGTGGGTATTCCTTTCGGCATACAGACGCTGAAGATGGCTTCGTTGGCCTTGTGGCCTTTCGGCAAGGAAGTGCGTAGCGGTAGCCGTTCGGACGGTTGTCTGTACATACTGATGAATGTGGTGTGGATTTTGCTGGGTGGTATCTGGATTTGCCTCTCACATCTGATATTCGGAGCTATCCTTTGCATTACCATTATAGGTATACCTTTCGGCCTACAGCACTTCAAGCTGGCAGCCGTGGCGTTGATGCCTTTTGGCAAAGATATTGTGGAGGCTTGAAGGGATAGGGAGTATTAAAAAGACAAAAGAGAGTGCATCCACTGAGGATGTGCTCTCTTTTTTTTCATATTGTTTAAAGGGTTGTTTACTAAGTCAAGCTTGCTGTGCAAGCAGTTTCTGAAGTTTGCCATTCAAGGCTTGGCACATGGCACCGTTTCCCATTGCTTGATAGCGTTTGATACGGTACTGTAACATCATGATTTCATTTACGTTTTTTTTCATAATCGTCTTGGTTTTGTGCCTTCCGCGTTTCGGAAAGCGGTTTGTACATCTTTTCTTGTTTTCTCTTCTAATAACACTGCAAAGATACGAATTGTTCACAAAAAATATGTTCTATAACATAAAAATCTTGTTGTTCCTTCCTGAATTTGTGTCAAAACGCCCGGTTTTGCCATCTGGATATTACAAAAATATGACTATCTTTGCGTGGAAATCCTTTTGAAAAGTGATATGAAAACTCTATTCGATAAGCTGGTGGTGTTGCTGCGTAGTCCCTATCCTGAGTTGAGGGCGCGTTGGAAAACGGTGGTGTTGCCTTCGCTGCTGGTGTTCTTTATTCTTTATGTTCTCCAGCCTTTCGGAATCTCGCGGATGGAAGGGAACAAGCTGCTTGTATTGGCGGGCTATGCAGTAGTGTCGTCGGCCATGCTGGCGGTGGCAGTTTACATGCTTCCAGCCTTGTTTCCTGCGTGGTATCGGGAAGAACGGTGGACGGTGGGCAAGGAGATACTTTCCACGCTGCTGCTGTGCGTACTGATTACGTTGGGAAACTGGTGCTATACGGCAGGGGTATTCGGTCTGGAGTTGAACTTGCGCCTGCTGGCTGTCTGCCTGTTGTGGATGGTGGTGATCGGGCCGTTTCCCATTGTGCTGTTCGTGATGTGGAACCGCAACCTGCAACTGAGCTGCAACCTGCAGGAGGCGGTGGCGATGAACGCCCGTCTGGCAGAAAGGGTACAGGCGGAAGTAGTATCGGAACCTCGGTCGGCGGAAGCCCGTGAAGAAGTCTTGTTGGAAGGAGGGACGAAAGAGAGTCTGGCGCTCGACCCCGTCCGGCTGCTCTATGCGGAGTCGGAAGGTAACTATGTACGGCTGCACTACTTGGATGCCGATAACGGCAAGCCCGCGGTGAAGCTGCTGCGCCTGACGCTGAGGCAGGCTGAGGATGCGTTTTTGGATTACTCGTATATAATAAGGTGTCACCGCGCCTATCTCGTTAACCTGCATCGAGTGGCGCAGGTGTCAGGTAATGCGCAGGGCTATCGGCTCCATCTGGAGGAATGCGGGACGGAAATACCCGTTTCGCGGAGCTATGCCGTCCGTGTAAAAAGAGCTTTGGAGGGCAGCGAGTAAGCTTGCCGTTTGTCCCATACCTTTGTTATTCATCCCTTGTGGATGCAGTTGGTCACATATCCGGGCTGTCTGTCCCGGATATTTTTTTGTCTGTCCGCTTGCTTCTAATTTCGCTTTCGCTAAACGAAAAGAAAAGCAAAACAATGAAACGGTTATTCCTTATTCTGATGGTATTGACTGGAGCAGTCGCCCCGGATGCCGACGCGCAGACTGCCGTGACCGACACCGTCCGCCTGACCTTGGACGGCGTGACGATGACGGACAGCGTGGGGCTGGACGAAGTGGTGGTGAAGCGTCGGCGCACGCCGGCGGCCAACAGCCGGTGGAGCGACCTGCATCCCGTGGAACTGGTTACGGTAGGCGGAGCGAACGGTGACCTCTACCGAGCACTCCAGACCCTGCCGGGCACGCAGGTGCAGGGTGAGACGGGCCGTCTGCTGGTGCGCGGAGGCGACGACCGAGAGACGCAGACCTACATCGACGGCATGCACGTACTGGTGCCCTACACTTCGGTGGGTATCGGCGCTTCGGCCCGTAGCCGTTACTCCACCTTCTTGTTTAGCGGGGTAAACCTGGCTTCGGGTGGCGCACCGCTGGAGTATGGTGGGGCACTCTCGGCAGTTCTGCCGTTGGAGACGAAGGATTATAGCACGGTGGATAAGCTTGGGCTGAATGCTTCCATTGTAGGGGCGGGCGGGGGAGGTACGCGCACGTTCGGCAAAGGGTCGGCTTCCGTAGACCTGAATTATCAGAACATGGCGTTGCACCATCGGATTTACCCCGGTCGGAAGGACTTCGGCCGTCCCTATCAGCTGCTGTCGGGAGCCACGCAGCTGCGCTTTACACCCGACGCGTCGACCGTGGCCAAGTTGTATGCCCAGTACGATCGGACGGACTTCGCCACTTACGAGGGTGACGACCGCCGTCTGTTCGGCTTGGGCGAGGACAACGTTTACCTGAACGCCACGCTGCGCCGCATGTCCGGTGCCGATTGGGAGTGGTTTGCGGGTGCGGCCTGGTCGTACAACCGCCAGACGGTGGACAATGCTGCCGCTGAGGGTGACGCCTGGCTGCAACGCCGGCAGGAACTTCATCTGAAGGCCAAGTTGGGGCGGCGTCTGTCCCCGCTCTTCCGTCTGGATGGTGGAGTGGAGGCGTTTGTCCGCAGTTATGCCATGAGCTACCGTTTTCCGGCTTCCGTCGGTGAGGCGGAGGGGCGCGTGTCGCCTTCGCTGGGTGCTTTCTTCCTGTCTGCAACCTGTTTCCCGCTGGAGCGGCTTAAGGTGGAGGGCTCCGTGCGGGCCGAGTATCACGGGCTGAACGGAGCGACGGAAGTGTCGCCACGACTGGCACTGAACTGGTTTCAGGGCGACGTCGTGCTGACAGCCGTGGCAGGGCGATACACTCAGCCGGCGGCAGACAGCCTGCTGCTGAGGCAGACGGGATTGAAGCCCGAAGTGTGCTGGCAGTATAATGTGGGCGCTCAGTACGGTCGGGGCGGTCGACTGGCCAAGGTGGAGGTCTATTATAAGAAATACAGTCGCCTGCCCCTGTGGACGGGCGGTGGAGAGGCGCCGCCGTTGCTGACTTCCGGTGGTTACGGCTATAGCAAGGGTATCGACCTCTTCCTGTCCGACCGCACGTCGTTCAGGAATCTGGAATACCGTCTGTCCTATACCTACAACCTGCCTCGCCGTCGGGCAGGTCGCGACTCCGAGCTGACCGTCCCCCAATATGCCACGCGCCACAATGCCTCCGTCGTTGTCAAGTGGTCGCTTCCCCGCCTGCGCACCGTCCTGAGCCTGACCGATCGCTTCAGCAGCGGGCGCCCGTGGCACAACCCTGAACGGCTCGGCCAGATGAACGATGAGGTGAAGCCCTACAACAGCCTCGACGTAGGGCTGACCTTCCTGCCCTCGAAGAAGGTCATCGTCCACGCCTCGGCCACCAACATACTGGGCCGCCGCAACGAGTTCGGGCGCGTGGACGGGCGGCCTGTGCTGGCTGCCGCCGACCGCTTCTTCTATATCGGCGTCTTCGTGACGCTGGGGCGCCATGCGGCCTACGACGTTTCTAACTTTTAGTCCGCTGAGGTACCTCATCAGCCTTTCCGAGACCTTCGCTACCGGAGGTGGCGCCAGAGATCGAAACTTGTCTTTATTTACGAATTTAAAAATACAAAACGTATGAAAAACTTGATTTTACTTGTATTGCTGGCCCTCCAAGGCCTTGCCAGTGCGCTCCATGCGCAAACGCTGACCCTCCGTGTGAACGATATCCAGAAGCCGAAGGGGCAACTCTACGTCGCCTTCTATGTCTCCGAGGCCGATTTCTTGAAGAAACCCTTGACGGGCTTCCGCGTGGCGGTGACCGACACCATGCTCGTCATCCCTTGCCGCGGACTTCCGGCGGGCGAGTACGCCTTTTCACTCTTCCTGGACACGAATGGTAACGGACAACTGGATACGGCGGCTTTCGGCATTCCGACAGAAAAATACGCTTTCAGCAACGATGCCGAAGGGGTGATGGGTCCTCCGGCCTACGAAAAGTGTCGCTTCCGCTTTCAGAATGATACGACTATGGTTGTTCGGCTGCGGTAAGCCCGCGCGGCACGGGGTAGGGGTAGAGAGGAGAAGGTCGCCAGAAGCTGGTGAAAATAGACGGTAAATAGCTGATGAATATCGGCAATTTTTTGATTCGTTTTGTCAGTACATTCGGGAGTTGCGAGTTGGTAGAATGGAAAACTTATTGTACATTTGTCAGCATAACAACCTCTCATTTATGAAATACATCGTCTACATCTTCAGCCTGGTCTGGCTGACATGCTTGTTTGCCTCGTGCAGTAGCAAACATGCCCATTTTATCAGTGATTCAACCTATCGTGCCCGTGTGGAGCAGGACTTCCAGCAGAAGCAGGTCGTCATGTCCAAGGGCAACCTGTTCGCCATCTTCGATACTGACCTGACGCTCTACGAGCGCGAGGCGCTGGAGTTTCTCTACGCCTACATGCCGCTAGCCGACATCACGGACTACTCCGACGGTTTCCACCTGATGAATGTACAGGCGGCTCACCGTGCTTCCGAAGAGATGCCTTGGGGGCGGATGGTTTCCGAAGAACTGTTCCGCCACTTTGTTCTCCCTGTGCGGGTGAACAACGAGCCTCTGGACAGTGCCCGCGTGGTGTTCTACGAAGAACTGAAGCCGCGCGTGCAACACCTCTCCATGCGTAATGCCATTCTGGAGGTGAACCATTGGTGCCATGAGAAGGCCGTCTACCAACCCAGTGACGCACGCACCAGTTCGCCGCTGGCCACAGTCCGCACCGCTTACGGACGCTGCGGCGAGGAGTCTACCTTCCTGGTGGCTGCCCTGCGCTCAGTGGGCATTCCCGCGCGCCAGGTCTATACTCCCCGTTGGGCACATACCGACGACAATCATGCCTGGGTGGAAGCCTGGGCTGACGGCAAATGGTACTTCCTCGGTGCCTGTGAGCCCGAGCCGGTGCTTAACTTGGGCTGGTTCAACGCGCCTGCCAGCCGCGGCATGCTGATGCACACCAAGGTCTTCGGCCGTTACGAAGGACCGGAAGAAGTGATGTCCGTCACACCCAACTATACCGAAATCAACGTTATCGACAACTATGCTCCCACCGCCCAGGCCACGGTGACCGTGACCGACGAGGCCGGACAGCCCGTTAGCGGAGCGTTAGTGGAGTTCAAGCTCTATAACTACGCCGAGTTCTATACCGTGGCCCGCAAGCAGACCGATGCATCGGGGCAGGCCTCGCTCACGGCCGGCAAGGGCGACATGCTGGTGTGGGCGTCGAAAAACGGACGCTTCGGTTTCCAGAAGCTTTCGTTCGGCAAGCAGGACGCCTTGACCGTGAAGCTCGACCGTCGCGATGGTGATCCGTTCGAATTGGATTTGGACATCGTTCCGCCCGTTGAGTCGGCCAATCTGCCCGCCGTTACGCCCGAACAGCGTGCCGAGAACGACCGTCGCATGGCCGCAGAAGACTCCATCCGCAACGCCTATGTGGCTACAATGATGACGCCCGAAACGGCGCTTGCCTGGGCTTCTTCCCAGAAGGGACTGAACGAAGCAGAGCAGCAGCGTGTGGCCGATTTCCTGGTGGCTTCGCGTGGTAATCATGCTGTCATCAAGGCGCTTGTCTCCTTTGCTTTGGAGCAGGGACAGGGCGGCCGGGCCGTTGAGCTGCTGGGGGCCGTGTCTGCCAAGGACTTGCGCGATGCCCGTTTCCCTATTCTGAAAGACCATTTGCTGCATACGGCGGTTGTACCTTGCGAGCAGAGCGTGTCGGCGTTGCTGAACCCGCGCATTGCGACAGAAGAACTGACAGCCTATAAGTCTTTCTTCCAGCAAGTCATTGACGAGCAGACAGCCGAAGACTATCTGTATCATCCGCAGAAGCTGGTGGACTGGTGCCGCGAGAATATCGCTCTGAACGATACCTTGAATTCACAACGCATTCCCATGTCGCCCGAAGGCGTATGGAACGCCCGCATGGCCGACACCTATTCGCGCGACATCTTCTTTGTGGCTGTGGCCCGCAGCTTGGGCATTCCCGCCTGGATTGACGAAGTGACCGGAGCTGTATGTTATTTGGACTTGGCCAATCATCCGAATCTGAAGAACGGGAAACTTTATCATGTGGACTTCAATATGGGCGGCACACAGACGGTATCGCCTTCGGGTAGCCTGATGGCAACGTTCCAGCCCACTAAGTTCATCGACGATCCTAAATACTACAGCCACTTCACCCTGTCACGTTGCGAGAACGGTGTACTTCGCCTGCAAAGCTATGATGAAAGCGGTGCTTCATGGAACACCTTACTGCGTACCCCCTTGCAGATGCCGGCCGGCTACTATGTGATGGTGAGCGGTACGCGTCTGGCCAGCGGTGGCGTGCTGGTGCACATGAGCGGCTTGAATGTAGAGGCGGACAAAACGGTGAATACAGCCTTGACAATGCGTGAAAGTAAGGACCAGATACAGGTGATAGGTAACTTCAATTCCGAATCGCTCTTTACGCCTATCGCTGACGGTGTCGTGGCCGATGATCCCATCAGCGTATTGACGGCATGTGGTCGTGGCTATTTCGTGGTTGGCGTCTTGGGTGTAGGGCAGGAGCCTACCAATCATGCTCTGAAAGACATTGCCAAACTGAACAAAGACTTGGAGAAGTGGGGGCGCAAGATGGTACTGCTCTTCCCCGATGCCGAGAAGTATGGCAAGTTCCGTCCGCAAGATTTCCCGGGCTTGCCGTCTACCATTGTCTACGGTATCGACAGCCACGGCATTGCTGCCCAGATTATAGAGAATATGAAGCTAAAGCATAAAGACACGCTGCCGGTGTTTGTGATAGCCGACACGTTCAACCGCGTGGTGTTCGTTTCGCAAGGCTATACTATCGGTCTGGGCGAACAGCTGATGCAGACAGTGAAGGGCCTGTAAGCGCTCTTCCTGACACAGTGCTTCGTTGGGTTCTGACACAGTGCTTCCTCACCTTCTCATGCAGTGCTTCGTGATAGGATGAGGAAGCACTTCGTTAGACCCTCATCCAGTACTTCATGGAGGCCCCATGTCGTATGGTATGGAAATCTGCGTTGATATAAAGAGGAGGATACGAACCGTACGGGCATAAAAAAAGTCTGGTGTGCTTTCGCACGTCAGACTTTCAATTCTCTCTGTGTGTTGTACTGAAATTATTCAGCTACAACAGCGCTGTCAGCTACTACAGTATCAGCTGCCTGAGCTGCTGCCTCAGCTGCGGCTGCTTCAACAGCTGCGATAGAGTCAGCGATACGGATAGAATCAGCTGCTGCTTGTTCAGCGTTAGCTGCTTTGTTACCACAAGATGCGAAAGATACTGCTACGATAGCTGCTGCCATCAAAACTAATTTTTTCATTTTCTTTTTACTTTAAAAAACGTAATACAATCAATTGCTTTATTAAAACGCCGCAAAGGTAGGGACTTTTTGGATATGTTGTTCTCGAAACCCCAACTTTTTTTATATTTTTTTTCGAAGCCTGTCTCTGAATGCCCTATGTCTGTGAGGAAATAATGGAATATAGAATAATAATGTGTAACTTTGCATCCGCATTAAAAGTTATGTAAGCAAATTATGATTGATACCAATATATTTCAGAATAAGACAGCTGTCTATTATACGTTGGGCTGCAAGCTGAACTTTTCGGAAACGTCCACTATCGGCAAGATGTTGAAGGAAGCCGGAGTACGTACGGCCAGACGGGGAGAAAAGGCTGATATTTGCGTGGTAAATACCTGTTCGGTGACCGAAGTGGCTGACAAAAAGTGCCGTCAGGCCATTCATCGGCTGGTGAAGCAACATCCGGGTGCCTTTGTGGTAGTGACGGGATGTTATGCACAGCTGAAGCCGGATACTGTGGCCCATATCGAAGGCGTAGATGTGGTTTTGGGTGCTGAGCAGAAAAAAGATTTGCTGCAATACTTGGGCAACCTCCAGAAGCATGAAATAGGTGAAGCCTTCACGTCGGCTTTGAAAGACATCCGTTCGTTTGCCCCGTCGTGTTCGCGTGGTGACCGCACGCGTTTCTTCCTGAAAGTGCAGGACGGTTGCGATTACTACTGTTCCTATTGTACCATTCCCTTTGCCCGCGGTCGTAGTCGTAACGGTAGCATTGCTTCGTTGGTTGAACAGGCACGGCAGGCTGCGGCCGAAGGTGGAAAAGAAATCGTATTGACGGGAGTCAATATAGGCGACTTCGGCAAATCGACTGGTGAAACTTTCTTCGATCTGGTGAAGGCGCTGGACGAGGTAGAAGGTATTGAACGTTACCGCATTTCGTCTATCGAGCCCAATCTGCTGACCGATGAGATTATCGACTTCGTATCACATTCTAAGCGGTTTATGCCTCATTTCCATATCCCGCTGCAATCGGGTTCGGATGAGGTGTTGAAGCTGATGCGTCGTCGGTATGATACAGCTCTGTTTGCTTCCAAAGTGCATAAAATCAAGGAGGTAATGCCCGATGCCTTTATCGGTGTGGACGTTATTGTGGGGACACGTGGCGAAACGGAAGAATATTTCGAGGAGGCATATCGCTTTATAGAAGGATTGGATGTCACACAGTTGCATGTGTTCAGCTATTCTGAACGGCCGGGTACGCAGGCGTTGAAGATAGATCACGTTGTGTCGCCAGAAGAAAAGCATCGTCGCAGTCAGCGTTTGCTGGAACTTTCTGATCTGAAAACCAAGGCTTTCTACGAGAAACATATTGGACAGACTTTGCCTGTGTTGTTGGAAAAATCCAAGCCTGGTACACCTATGCATGGCTTTACGCCTAACTACATACGGGTGGAAGTGCCCCATAACGATGCACTTGACAACTGTGTGGTGACTCTTCGATTGGGCGAATGGAACGAGGAAGGGACCGCCTTGAAGGGCTTGCCCTTGGAATAAACCACAGAAGAGAACGATGGAAGATATGGAAAAGGTTGCAGTCGTCATATTAAACTGGAACGGATGCGAGATGCTTCGTTCTTTCTTGCCTTCGGTCGTGGCCCATTCCGAAGCGGATGGGGCCGTCGTATATGTCGCAGACAATGGCTCTACAGATACTTCGGTGCAGCTTGTTCAGAAAGAATTTCCTTCAGTGCGTCTTATTCAGCTGGAAAAGAACTGGGGTTTTGCCGACGGCTATAATGAAGCCTTGAAGCAGGTAGAGGCGGAATATGTAGTGCTGCTCAATTCGGATGTGGAGGTGACGGCTCATTGGTTGCAGCCGCTTCTGGCCTATATGGATGCTCACTCGGAAGTAGCCGCTTGCCAACCCAAGTTGTTGAGCTGGCATGACAAGAGCGCTTTCGAGTATGCAGGTGCTGCCGGCGGTTTCATCGATTGCTATGGTTATCCTTTCTGTCGCGGACGCATTATGAGTGTTGTTGAAAAGGACGAGGGACAATATGATGCGGTTGTTCCTGTCTTTTGGGCTACAGGGGCTGCTTTGTTCATTCGTTTGAAGGATTATTGGGAAGCGGGTGGATTGGATGGTCGCTTCTTCGCGCACATGGAGGAGATTGATTTATGTTGGCGTCTTCGTGCCCGCGGGCGGCAGTTAGTATGTATCCCCCAAAGTGTAGTTTATCACGTGGGTGGTGCTACGTTGAAGAAAGAAAATCCCCGCAAGACATTTCTGAATTTCCGTAACAATTTGTTGATGCTTTACAAGAACCTGCCTGCCGAAGAATTAGGCAAAGTGATGCGTGTTCGTTGGTTGCTCGACCAGGTGGCAGCTTTTGTATTCCTGCTGAAAGGTCAGTGGGACAATGCTTGTGCCGTTTGGCGGGCTCGTCGGGAGTATTGTCGGCTTCGTCCCTCGTTCCGTCTGTCGCGCGAGGAGAACGAAAAGAAGGCCTGCACATCGGTGATACCCGAGCGTACACGTTACAGTGTTCTGATACGTTACTATCTGCAGGGGAAAAAACGTTTTTTAGGCCTGTAAAGTCTGTCTTTCTATATGCACCTCCACTCCTGCTGTTTCAATATCGGCTCCCATGGGTGGATTGCGTTTGGATAGTTTCAGGTCAATGCGTTCGATCGTTGGAAAATCGTTGAACAGACGGCGGACAATGCGTCCTGCGACATGTTCAAGTAGTTTGGAAGGAATATCCATTTCTTCTTTTACGGCTTGGTGGATTTCAGCATAGTTGACGGTATCGGCCACGTCGTCACTTTCCATTGCACGTGCAATGTCTGTTTTCAGTCGTAGCGATACGACGAACTCATTGCCTACAGTCGTTTCTTGGGGAGCTACGCCATGGTAAGCAAAAAAGCGGATGTTTTCGAGAAGGATATAACTTGTCATGTCTGCCTGTTTCAATAAGAAAATATTAAAAATGGAACAGTTTTTTATCAATAAAATTGTTTATTGAACAGTTGCTGTTTTAATAGTGCAAAGATAAAATAAAAGGAGGGCGTCGCAATATTTTTTTCGCTATATTTGTGCGTCTTAAATATAGAATACTTATGTCTTTGCATCAATTTCATCTTTTTTTATGGGTGATGAGCAGTGTGGCTTTGCTTGTTTTCATAGCCCTCTATTTTGTAAAAGCTGGTTACGGCATGTTTCGTACCGCTTCGTGGGGATGGTCTATATCCAGCAAAGTGGCTTGGGTGCTGATGGAGGCACCTGTCTTTTTCGTGATGTTGGGTTTGTGGATGATAAGTGGGGTTGGATTCTCTGCACCACAATTTTTGTTTTTGCTTCTGTTTGAATTGCATTATTTGCAACGTTCGTTTGTCTTTCCACTCTTGATGAAGGGGCGTAGCCGTATGCCGGTAGCTATCATGGCAATGGGCATTGTATTCAATGTGTTGAACGGATTGATGCAGGCTGGTGGAATATTTTGGTATGCGCCCGAAGGATATGCCGAAGGATGGACTTGGTTGATGCGTCCGCTTTCTATTATAGGTTTGGTGCTGTTCTTCGTTGGTATGGGTGTCAATCTGCATTCCGATCATGTCATTCGTCATCTGCGCAAGCCGGGTGACAATCGGCATTACCTGCCAGGCAAGGGAATGTACCGTTATGTCACGTCTGCCAATTACTTTGGAGAGCTAGTAGAGTGGACGGGGTTCGCCTTGTTGACCGCTTCACCTGCAGCGTGGGTATTTGTTTGGTGGACAGCGGCCAATCTAGTGCCTCGAGCTGACGCCATACACAAGCATTATCGCGAAGAGTTTGGCAACGAAGCCGTGGGGCGTAGAAAACGGATTATACCTTATATATATTGATGGCTAGAAAAAAAGAAAAAGGATGCTTTTCTTGATCTTAAAAGGCTGTGATCGTCTTCTTAAAACATCCTTTTCTAAAATTAGATAGATTATGAGTTCGAAATTATTTACTCCAGTAACCTTGGGACCGCTGACGCTACGTAATCGTACGATCCGTTCAGCGGCCTTTGAGAGCATGTGCCCTGGCAATAAACCTTCAGAGCAGTTGCTCGATTATCATCGTTCAGTTGCGGCCGGCGGGGTAGGCATGACGACCGTTGCCTATGCGGCTGTGACTCGTAGCGGCCTTTCATTCGATCGCCAGTTGTGGATGCGGCCGGAGATTATCCCTGGACTTCGTCGCTTGACAGATGCTATCCATGCTGAGGGAGCTGCCGCCAGTATCCAATTGGGGCACTGTGGCAACATGTCCCATAAAAGTATCTGCGGTTGCTTGCCCGTGGGGGCCAGTACAGGATTCAATTTGTATTCTCCTACATTTGTTCGCGGCCTTCGGGCAGATGAATTACCCGAGATGGCGCGTGCCTATGGTCGTTCGGTTAATCTGGCTCGTGAAGCAGGATTTGATGCGGTAGAAATTCATGCGGGGCATGGCTATCTTATCAGTCAGTTCCTTTCTCCTTCTACCAATCATCGAAAGGACGAGTTCGGAGGTTCGTTGGAGAATCGTATGCGCTTTATGGATATGGTGATGGACGAAGTGATGAAGGCGGCTGGCAACGACATGGCTGTATTGGTGAAGATGAACATGCGCGACGGCTTTCGTGGAGGAATGGAGATTGATGAATCTTTGCAGGTGGCTCACAGGTTACAACAATCGGGAGCACATGCCTTGGTGCTGAGTGGAGGATTTGTCAGCAAGGCACCGATGTATGTGATGCGCGGTGAGATGCCCATCCGTACCATGACCCATTACATGACCTGCTGGTGGTTAAAGTATGGAGTACGCATGGTGGGTAAGTGGATGATACCTACTGTTCCTTTCAAAGAAGCTTATTTTCTGGAAGATGCTTTGAAATTCAGGGCTGCGCTCGATATGCCTTTGGTCTATGTAGGAGGATTGGTGGCCCGACAAAAGATTGACGAAGTGTTGGATCATGATTTCGAGGCCGTACAGATGGGACGCGCTCTGCTCAATGAACCTGGCTTTGTCAATCGCATGCGTGAGGAAGAGCATGCACGCTGTTCTTGTAAACATAGTAATTATTGCATTGCTCGTATGTATTCTATCGATATGGCTTGTCATCAGCGTCTGAAGGAAGAGCTTCCACCTTGTTTGAAAAAAGAAATCGAACGAATAGAAAGTCGAGGATAGCGATGGGAAAGAAATTGGCTATAATAACAGGTGCCGATGGCGGTATGGGAACGGAAATAACCCGTGCTGTCGCCTTGGCTGGCTATCGTATACTGATGGCATGCTATGATCCGAAGAAGGCAGAAGAGAAAAGACAAAAGCTGATCAAAGAAACGGGTAATACAGACATTGAGGTGCGAAGAATTGATCTTGCTTCGTTGGACACGGTAGCTGCTTTTGCCGATTACCTGTTGGGGCGAGGCGAACGTATATCGCTGTTGATGAACAATGCCGGCACAATGGAAACGGAACGCCGCATAACGGTAGACGGATTGGAGCGTACGGTCAGTGTCAATTATGTCGGACCTTATTTGTTGACGCGGAAATTACTTCCGCTGATGGGAGAGGGAACCCGCGTGGTCAATATGGTTTCATGTACTTATGCCATTGGACGGTTGGATTTTCCAGATTTCTTCTTGAGAGGCAAGAAAGGCAGTTTTTGGCGTATTCCTATTTATAGTAATACTAAACTGGCGTTGACCTTGTTTACACTTGAGCTTGCTGAACGTGTGAAAGACAAGGGGATTGTGGTTAATGCGGCTGATCCAGGTATTGTTTCAACGGATATCATTACTATGCATATGTGGTTCGATCCTTTGACGGATATTCTTTTCCGTCCTTTTATTCGTACGCCACGCAAAGGAGCAGCTACGGCGGTCAGTCTTTTGTTGGATAAGGATGCTGGGGAACGTACAGGAACATTGAATGTCAGTTGTCATCCTAAACAACTTTCAGAACGATTCACTCATCACAAGCAGGCTAAAGAGTTGTGGGAACGGACGGAACTGCTTGTAAAGAAATGGCTTTAGTTTTGGAAAGAGAATGTAGATCGTATCAAATGAAAAGCCAGACATTTCATATTGAGATGTCTGGCTTTTTAGTTGGAAACACTTAAAATTTTCTATTGTTTTTTCTTAGATAGACAGTGCCCGCAATACATTGACCAGCTCTTTCTTGATGGGCTTGTCATTTTTGATAGCCTTGGTGAAGGGAACATAAACGACTTCGTCATGTTCGATACCGATCATTACATTGCGTTGTCCTTCCATAATGGCGTCAATAGCAGCGGCACCCAGTCGGCTGGCCAGGATACGGTCGTGAGCCGTGGGGCTTCCGCCACGTTGCAAGTGGCCGAGGATGGTAACGCGTACATCGTATTGTGGATATTCATTCTTTACACGTTCAGCATAGTGCATGGCACCTCCCGTCAGTTCGCTTTCGGCAACGAGGACGATACTGCTGTTCTTTGACTTGCGGAAACCGTTCTTGATGAACTCTTCCAACTGGTCGACTTCCGTACTGAATTCGGGGATGATGGCTGCTTCGGCACCCGATGCAATGGCACCGTTCAAGGCCAGGAAACCTGCGTCGCGTCCCATGACTTCGACGAAGAACAGGCGCTCGTGTGATGTAGCCGTGTCGCGGATCTTGTCGACGGCGTCAAGGATGGTGTTCAGAGCCGTATCGTATCCGATGGTGGTATCCGTACCATAGAGGTCGTTGTCGATGGTGCCAGGCAGGCCGATGCAGGGCACGTCGAACTCTTGTGCAAAGATGCGGGCGCCTGTCAGCGAACCGTCACCGCCGATGACTACGAGGGCGTCGATGCCTTCCTTTTTCATATTGTCGTAGGCTTGCTGACGGCCTTCAGGAGTGGTGAATTCCTTGCAACGTGCTGTTTTCAGGATGGTTCCTCCCAGCTGGATGATGTTGCTTACATTCTGGCTCTTGAATTCTTTGATTTCGCCGGTCACCAGACCTTTATATCCTCTATATATACCTTTCACTTGAAGTCCGTTGTAGATGGCTGCGCGTGTCACCGCACGGATGGCAGCGTTCATACCCGGAGCGTCTCCTCCGGAGGTCAGGATGCCGATGCACTTAACTATTCCCATAACAATCTTTTTTAGTTAATAAATGACGTTGCAAAGATACGAAAAAGCTTAGGGTAGCTGTAATAATTTTCGTTAATTTGCCGAAGTTTGAAGTTTCTCTTCAATCGTTGCAGAGATTTTTTCCATCAGCCATTTAGGGGTGGAGGTAGCTCCACAAATGCCGATGGAGGAGGCTTTTGCCAGCAGGGAAGTGTCTATTTCTTCAGGGCTGTCTATCAGGTGAGAGTTGGAGTTCACCTTCTGGCATTCGCTGAACAGCATCTTGCCGTTGGAGCTCTTCTTGCCGCTGACGAAGAATATCAGGTCGTGCGAGGCGGCAAACTTGCGGATGTTAGGAATGCGGTTGGCCACCTGACGGCAGATGGTGTCGTAGTATTCGAAGGTTGCGTCGGGCGAGATGTGCTCTTTGATATACTCTACGATGCGTTGGAATTCGTCGAGCGACTTGGTTGTCTGCGAGTAGAGGCGTATGCTGCGGCTCAGGTCGAGCGACTTGGCTTCTTCCAGCTTCTCGATGACGATGGCCTTCCCTTCCGTCTGGCCGACCAGCCCCAGCACCTCGGCATGGCCGTTCTTGCCATAGATCACTATCTGCTTGTCTTCTTCCGTGTTTTGTGTATATTCCTGCTTGATTCTTTTTTGCAGGCGGAGGACGACGGGGCAGGTGGCGTCGATGATTTCGATGTGGTTTCGGCGGGCCGTCTCGTAGGTCTCGGGCGGTTCGCCATGGGCACGAAGCAGTACCTTGGCGTCGTGCAGGCGGTTGAATTCGTCGTGGTTGATGGTGACGAGTCCCATTTCCTTCAGACGCTCCACCTCACGGCTGTTGTGTACAATGTCGCCCAGGCAGTACAGCGTGCCGCCTTTGGCCAGCTCTTCTTCGGCTTTGCTGATGGCGTTGACCACTCCGAAGCAGAAGCCCGATCCTTCGTCTATTTCTACTTTTGCCATACGATAAAACGGTGTTTTACGAGTTGGAAAACATTGCTTTCCTGTTCGGAAAACGGTGTTTTCCTGGTTAGAGGAAAATGCGTGGTCAGTTGCCGGCCACGCGTGCGAATTGTTCGGCCAGCCATTCCTTTTGCTGTTCGATGGTCAGATGGCTGTTGTCCAGCAGCAGGGCGTCGTCGGCCTTGCGCAGGGGACTCACTTCGCGATGCTGGTCGATGTAGTCGCGCTGCTTCACGTTCTCCAGTATCTCGTCGAAGTTTACGGCTTGTCCTTTGGCCTTCAGCTCGTCGTAGCGGCGCTGGGCGCGTATCTCGGGCGAGGCGGTGACGAATATCTTCAGCTCGGCGTCGGGGAAGACGGTGGTGCCTATGTCGCGGCCATCCATCACGATGCCTTTCTTTCGTCCCATTTCCTGCTGTTGCTTGACCATGGCTTCACGTACGAAGTCGAGGGCAGCCACAGGACTGACATGGGAGGAAACTTCCATGGTGCGTATCTTGCTTTCTACGTTCATGCCGTTCAGGTAAGTGTCGGGACGGTTGGTTTCCGCATTGGGGCGGAAAGTGATGTGGAGGTTGTCTATTTCGTTCCGAAGTTTTTCCACGTCGATCTGTCCGTTGTGCAGGAGTCCGTTTTCGATGCAGTACAGGGTGACGGCACGATACATGGCTCCGCTGTCGATGTAGATATAGCCGATCTCGCGGGCCAGGTCTTTGGCCATGGTACTTTTTCCGCAGGAGGAAAATCCGTCAATGGCGATAGTTATCTTTCTCATTTTTCCTATATATAATAAGGTGGTTGTCTGTTCAAATGGAATGGCCTTCGTCATAAAACGAAAACATTTCATTTTTTGTTCAAAAAAACATGCCAAAGATAAGGGTATTTTTAAAATATCTCGTTACATTTGTGGCATAAAAGCGAAAGTAGCGTTTTGAACAATTAAAAAAACGAAAATGCAGCATGGAATGTGTAAAAAAAAGCATCCGTGTGTGACGTTTCGGGGGAAAAGTGCTATATTTGCCCAAAATGAGAAACACTAAAATTAATAATAAATTATGGAAGTTAAAAAATCGCCTAAAGCAGACTTGGAGAATAAGAGATCGACTTGGCTGCTCGTCGGTTATGTGGCTGTGCTTGCTGTCATGTTCGTCGCCTTCGAATGGACGGAGCGTGATGTGAAGATTGATATGAGCCAAGCTGTAGCCGACCTTGTGTTTGAAGAGGAAATTGAAATTCCTATTACGGAACAACCGGAAATGGCTACTCCTCCGCCTCCTCCTGAAGCACCCACCATTGTTGAGACTTTGACAATTGTGGATGACGATATGGATATCGAGTCGACTGAGATCGCTTCTTCTGAGGAAACCGGTCAGGCTGTAGAAATCGCCTACGTGCCTCCTACGGTAGAAGAGGAAGAAGTAGAAGAGCAGGAAATCTTCGAGGTTGTAGAGCAGATGCCTGAATTCCCCAACGGTGGTATGGCAGGTCTGATGCAATACCTGAGCAAGAACATCAAGTATCCTACCATCGCACAGGAGAACGGTACGCAGGGTCGTGTGACAGTGCAGTTCGTGGTAAATGCCGACGGTAGTATCGTAGATGCCAAGGTTATCCGTGGTGTTGACCCTTACTTGGATAAGGAAGCTCTCCGCGTGATCAACTCCATGCCGAAGTGGAAGCCCGGTATGCAGCGTGGTAAGGCTGTACGTGTGAAATACACCGTGCCTGTAATGTTCAGATTGCAGTAATTTTATAGTTTGATAATAAGGGAAGAGGTTGCCGTATGTGCAGCCTCTTTTCGTTCCTGTCCATTTCTTTTTCTTACCGAGATTAGCTATGTTTAAATCATCCGAACTACTTGAGAAAATCAATGCTCATATTGCCGGCCTTCAGTTTACTCGTCGTCCTGAAGGACTTTATGAACCAGTGACTTATGTGCTTTCATTGGGTGGAAAACGCATACGCCCCGTGCTGATGCTGTTGGCTTACAATTTGTATAAAGAAGATGTAGAAACAATCTTCAATCAGGCAACGGGAATCGAGGTGTATCACAATTACACCTTGTTGCACGACGACCTGATGGACAAGGCAGACCGTCGTCGTGGCAAGCTGACGGTGCATAAGGTTTGGAATGAAAATACGGCCATTCTTTCGGGCGATGCCATGTTGGTGTTGGCCTATCGGTATATGGCCGAAGGATGTCCTGCCGACCTCTTGAAACCGGTCATGGATTTGTTCGGACAGACGGCGCTCGAGATCTGTGAAGGACAGCAGTTCGACATGGAATTTGAGAGTCGCAACGATGTGTCGGAAGCAGAGTATTTGGAGATGATCCGGCTCAAGACTTCTGTTCTGCTTGCGGCCAGTTTGAAGCTGGGTGCCCTGTTGGGTGGAGCTTTGCAGGAAGATGCTGACCGTCTGTATGATTATGGTGTCAATATGGGCTTGGCTTTTCAGTTGAAGGACGATTTGCTGGATGTCTATGGCGATCCGAAAGTCTTTGGCAAAAATATCGGTGGCGACATCTTGTGCAATAAGAAAACCTATATGTTGATACAAGCTCTCGAGCGTGCATCTGACGACCAGCGGAAAGAGTTGGAGCGGTGGTTGGCTGCCGATGATTTTGTACCGGCCGAAAAAATAGCAGCTGTGACGCACCTTTATGACGAGATTGGTATCAAGGATTTGTGCGAACAGAAAATCTGCGAATACACCCGCCTGGCAGAAGAAAGCCTTTTGCAGGTAGGAGTGGCAGAAGAACGTAAGCATGAGTTGCAGGCGTTGCTGGAAGGCCTGGTGCATCGTGAGTCGTGAGGTTGGTGCGATTTAATCGTCTAAATTGATAAGACAGAATGCCCTATAGAAGATTACCCAATACGGATCAGGCACGTATTCGAGCTTTGAAAGCTGCGATCGAAAAAGCCGATGCCTATGACAATCCGTACGGAATTCCTTTCAGTTTCAAGGTGCTTGGAGCTGCAAGAAATTTTCTGCCTCGTTTTGAGGCGGCTCACATCTTCTATATGGAATGCTTTGAAAGGCAGGCCGCTGCCGGGAGAAAGCATCAGGCACATGTGAAAATGGCCCGCCTGTATCTTTCTCATTTCATACAGGTGCTCAATTTGGCTGTGATACGCTCGGAGATACGTCTCTCCCATAAGGAATATTATGGCTTGGATGCCCAAAATTCCCTTCCCGATTTGTCCAGCGAACAGGCTTTGGTAGAGTGGGGACGCAAGGTCATCGAAGGAGAGAACCGTCGTATTTCCCAAGGAGGCATTCCTATTTATAACCCTACCATTGCCAAGGTGAAAGTCCATTATGATATCTTTCTGGAAGGCTACGAAAAGCAGAAAAGCTTCCAGTTGGCTACAGCTCGTGCCTTGGAAGCATTGGCGGCCATGCGTCAGGAAGCCGATGCACTGATCTTGGATATCTGGAATCAGGTGGAAGCGAAGTTTGAACAGATACTTCCCAATGAAAAACGTCTCGAACTCTGCCGTTCGTATGGATTGATTTATTATTATCGAACCAGTGAGAAAATGAAAATAGAAGGAGGATGCTGATGACAATGATTGATACACATTCCCATCTTTTTTTGGAAGAATTTGCTGACGACTTGCCAGAAGTGATGGAACGGGCACGCCAGGCTGGTGTCAGTCATATCTTTATGCCTAATATTGACAGTACGACTCTCCGGCCGATGTGGGACGTCTGTCATCGGTACGAAGGGTATTGCTTTCCGATGATTGGGCTTCACCCGACGTCTGTCCGTGCCGAAGATTATGAAGATGAACTGGCTGTAGTTGCTCGTGAATTGGCTTCCGGCCGGAAGTATGTAGCCATTGGTGAGATCGGTATGGATTTATATTGGGATCAGACTTTTCAGAAAGAGCAGGAGGATGCGCTTCGCCGCCAGTTGGATTGGGCTTTGGATTATGATTTGCCAGTTGTGATCCATTGCCGCGAAGCGTTTGCGCCTATATATAAGATAATGGAAGATTACCGCTCTACCCATCTCTGTGGAGTCTTTCATAGCTTTACGGGTACAGCTGACGAAGCACAGCGTATCTTGGAGTTTCCTGGCTTTTATTTAGGTGTGAATGGCGTGGTGACTTTTAAGAAATCCCATCTGCCCGAGTTGTTGTCGTCCGTTCCTTTGGATCGTATTTTGTTGGAGACAGACTCTCCATATTTGACTCCAGTTCCTTATCGGGGACGCCGAAATGAAAGCGCCTATGTGCAGTACGTTTTGCTGAAAGTCGCCGAGGCCTGTCGATGTACGCCTGACGAGGTAGCGAAGCAGACATCTGAAAGCGCGTTAAAAGTGTTTGGAATGCTCAAATAAGGTCGCAAAGACTTTAAAGTTTATTAATTTTGGGTTTTTCTTAAAGATTATAGGGAAAGAATGCGATGCGAGAACAAAAAAAAAAATACATTTGTAGCTGAAAACGCTGGAGGTTCGCAATTTTTTTGTAATTTGCAGCCGTTTTTAAGAAAAGCATAGGAAAAGGAGAGATGCTCGAGTGGTTGAAGAGGCACGCCTGGAAAGCGTGTATACCCCTAAAGGGTATCGGGGGTTCGAATCCCCCTCTCTCCGCAACAGACGATAAAAAAGCGAATAATAAATAAACATAATAACAAGTAATTTAATTAATTAATCTTAAAAATTAGACACACAATGAAAAAGTTATTTGCAATTGTTGCTGTGATGGGAGTCTTAACATTTGGCTCAACTCAACTTGCTAAAGCTCAGGATGCTTCTGCAGCGGAACAAACAGAACAGGCTGCTCCCGCAGTAGAAGCTGCTGCTGACGAGGCTGCTGCTCCTGTAGTAGTAGAAGAAGGTGGTATTCACAAGGAACTGAAGATCAAATATATCGAAGGTTCTGCATTCTTCATGAGTTTTATTTCTATTGCATTGGTTATCGGTTTGGCTTTCTGCATCGAGCGTATCATTTATCTGAGCTTGGCCGAAATCAACACGAAGAAGTTCATTGCTGCTATTGAAGCAGCTATGGAAAAAGGTGATGTAGAAGGTGCTAAGGATATTGCACGTAACACCCGCGGTCCTATCGCTTCTATCTACTACCAAGGTCTGATGAGATTGGATCAAGGCTTGGACGTTGTTGAGAAATCAGTAGTTTCTTACGGTGGTGTACAGGCTGGCTACTTGGAAAAAGGTTGCTCTTGGATTACGCTGTTCATCGCAATGAGCCCGTCTTTGGGATTCTTGGGTACTGTGATCGGTATGGTGCAAGCATTCGATAAGATCCAGCAGGTAGGTGATATCTCTCCGACGGTCGTTGCTGGTGGTATGAAAGTGGCCTTGATTACGACTATCTTCGGTTTGATCGCAGCCTTGATTCTGCAGGTATTCTACAACTACATCCTGTCTAAGATTGAAGCTCTGACCAGTGATATGGAAGATTCTTCTGTAACGCTGTTGGATATGGTTGTGAAATATGAACTGAAGTACAAAAAATAATAATCTTATTGCAAGATGAAGAAATTTAAAATACAAAGGGTTTCAGGATTTATCCTGTCTGTAATGCTCCTCATTACACTGATCATCCTGGGCTTGTTCTTCTTCGGTGGAGAAACCCCAATGGATCAGCGTGTGGTGGCTGACCCTTCGCTGTCAGAGCCGCTTTACACGGACGCTATCCTGTATTGGAATTATATTTTGTTTGTGTTGGGAGTTATAGCTATTGTTGTTGGTGTCGTTTATCAATTTGGCTCCACGTTCGCAGATTCTCCTAAGACTGCTCTTAAATCATTGGTTGGTATTGCCTTGCTCGTTGTTGTATTGGTTGTAACATGGGCTGCGGGTGATGCAACACCTTTGGTCATACCGGGATATGAAGGTACAGAGAACGTTCCTTTCTGGTTGAAATTGACCGATATGTTTATATATACACTTTACATAGAAGTAGGTGTGATGATTCTATTAATGATAGGATTTGGCGCTGCCAAAAAGTTTAAATAAATCAAGTAAGAGGAATTAATATGGCTAGAAAGAAAAGAACCGTTCCCGAAGTCAACTCAAGTTCTACGGCGGATATGGCTTTCATCTTGTTGCTGTTCTTCTTGCTTACCACTTCTATGGATACCGACCAAGGTTTGGCAAGACGTTTGCCGGAACCTCCACGGCCAGACCAGAAAAAGGAAGACAAGGATATTAAGGAGCGCAACATCCTGCAGGTGTTCGTGAACTTCAACGACCAGTTGATGTGTGGAAGCGACTATGTCAGCGTAGAACAGTTGCGCGACAAGGCAAAGGAATTCATTGCCAATCCGTACAACGACGAAAAGTTGCCGGAAAAAGTGGCTGTCGAAGTTCCTTTCTTTGGAACCCAGATGGTGACAAAATTCCACGTTATCTCTTTGCGTTGTGACCGCGGTACGTCCTACAAAGCATATATTGCTGTACAGAATGAACTGGTAGCTGCCTACAACGAGTTGCGTAATGAACTGGCACAGTCCAAGTGGCAGAAAAATTATGCTGACTTGAATGAAGAGCAGCAGGATGCTATACGTGAGATTTATCCTCAGGTGATTTCTGAGGCGGAACCTAAAAAGTATGGAGAAAAGAAGTAATGGGAAAATTTAATAAAACAGGTAAGCGCGGCATGCCCGCCTTGAACACTTCTTCACTGCCTGACCTTATTTTCACATTGTTGTTCTTCTTCATGATTGTAACAACCATGCGTGAGGTTACTTTGAAGGTTGAGTTTAGAGCTCCGCAAGCTACTGAATTGGAGAAACTTGAGAAGAAATCGTTGGTAACGTTTATTTATGTAGGAAAACCGACGAAAGAGTTTCGTGCGAAGCTGGGTGAAGAAAGCCGTATCCAGTTGAATGACGCTTTTGCCGAGGTATCTGAAGTATACGATTACATCAACGGTGAACGTGCCAGTATGAAAGAAGAGGATCAGCCGAATATGACTGTTTCTTTGAAGATTGACCAAGATACTAAGATGGGTATTGTTACCGAGATCAAGGAAGCTCTTCGTCAAGCTTATGCATTGAAAATTAACTATTCTGCGCAACCGCGTCAGTAATAGTTGAGATAGATATTGAAAAAGGGCATATCCCCAAAAGGATATGCCCTTTTTTGTTTCCCATACTATTGGAATATTTGTTCTGCAAGTTACGTGTAGCTTGTTTATAATGTTATAACCTGTGCCTTTGACGAAGCACTGCATGAGGCTCTCACTCAGCACTTCATGAGGGGCTCACGAAGCACTGTGTTACCTTGTCATGAAGCACTGTGTTAAGTCCTCACGAAGTGCTGTGTCAGAGGGCGTTGTACACGTCCCGATAGATTCTTTGCTTTACTTTCTCATAATCTTTCTGGCTGTCCAGTGCTCCATGTACCATCAGGCGCATGGGTAGGAAACTGTCACCCGCTTTATAGGGAGGCTGGTAGTACTCGTTTTCCCACAGCGTGAAGCCGTTCCGTTGGTAGAATCCTATTCGTCGTTGTGCCATTTCTTCTTGGGGCATCTCCACTTCCAGTACGATCGGTTTGTCCAGAATCGTGCACAAGTGTTGCAGCACTGCCTTGCCGTATCCACCGTTTCTTTGGGCCGGATCTATGGCGAAATGTTCGGCATAATAGAAGTCGTCGAAGTCCCAGTAGCTGATAAGGCCGATGGGGCATCCGTCGTTCAGCACGATATTGTTGTAGAAGTGCGTGCGGTGATCCGTAAAATCTCTCAGTTCGTTCAGGTCTCTATATTCGTCTGCTGGGAACGAACGTGTCATCAGTTCTTCCAGAAAAGCATACAGCTTCCGGTCAGAGGTAGTAATGCGTTGCAGTGTAATCATGTATGGTTTGTTTATGGATGTAAGATGATTTTCTTTATTCTGTGTAAAATTCAATCAGTCGTTGGATGGCCCGTTGGCAGACGGGGCAGAACGTGGGATATTCGTTGGTGCGCATCCGGCAGTTGTCAGCCGGGCGATAGATGCCTTTCGCTGAATAGCCTCCCCCTTCGTAAACTCCTACGGGATAACGGTTGCTTTCACTCGTTGGAGTGGGAACGGGTGTATCTTTCTCGAGCATATCTTCCCATTTGGAAGCGAAGTTTACGCGTGTGCTGATGTTCTGTTCCCACGGTTCTACATCCAATGGATAGGTGTCAGTCATTACATCCTCGTCGTAGAAATATTCGTCGGCCAGTCCGCCAAAGCTGTGGCCGAATTCATGGACCACCACAGGGCGGAACATCGGATGGTGGGCAGTGGTTAGTGTATAGGCGTTGTAGATGCCTCCACCGCCATATTCATCTGTGTTGGCCAGGATGATGATATGTTCGTAAGGTATGCCGGCCAGTGCGTCGTGTATAGACTTCACGCGCGATGTTGTCAGGTAGCGATCAGAGTAGAACGTGCTGAAATGTGAACTGAAGGCGGTCTGTTTCCAGTCATTCAGGCGTGGGATGCTGACGCCACTGTCTTTCGACGGGCTGGCTACGGCCACTACGTTGAAACGGTTTTTCAGCGACTTGAACGGTTCATGTCCGAACAAACTTTCACAAGCTGTGGCTGCATCACGGTAGAATGTTTTCATTTCGGCTTCCGTATAGCCCTCTGCCAGGATGGCTACGTCGATGCACCGCTCAGCGCTTCCACTTTGTATCAGGTATTTATGGGGTGTCACGTCGCTGAATCCTTTCGGATGGATCAGGATGTCGGCAGGATCTACCGTATGCTTCATGCTGGCTTTCGGTTTCAGGCGTTTGTCGAGGAGGGTTACTTCCACTTCGACCGGTTGCTTGGGATAGGGCAGTAAAAACGTGTTTTCGAAGCCTTTTTGTACCTTGCGGGCTTCGTCTGTCTCCAACCATTCCTGAAAGAGAGTAGAGAAAGACGTGCGGTAGATGACGGTCCCTTTTTCCAGGTCACGAACCGTTATCTGTCCGTAGCCGGTGAGTGGCAGTTGGGCCAGATTGTGCTTGCGCCCGCTCCAGCCGGGCAGTACCGACAACTCGTCTACCCAGATTTCCTGGCGTTCGGCGTTGCCGGTAAAGAAGTAATCCACACGGAGCGTCTTGTCCGTAAAATACTGCGAAAAGTCCTGCGCAGCCAGTGTGCCGACTGTTAGTAGCAGGATGAGCATGCATGCATATTTTTTCATCACTTATTCTTTTTATGGGAAATACAAAGATACAGCTTTTATCATATATATACAAGAAAAGTAACAATCTCGCTCTTTTTTGCTGAAAAAAATGCTAACTTTGCAGCCTGATAATTTGGATTATTATAATTATAAGAATTTAAAAAATGGGACATCATCAATTGGATACTTTGGACGAGCAGATCTTGAAACTGATAGCTGACAATGCCCGTATCCCTTTCTTGGAAGTGGCGCGTGCCTGCAATGTATCTGGCGCTGCCATTCATCAACGCATTCAGAAACTTACCAATTTGGGAATACTGAAAGGATCGGAATACATTATTGATCCCGAAAAGATCGGTTATGAAACGTGTGCGTACATCGGTATCTATTTGAAAGATCCTTCATCGTCAGATGCAGTTATCAAGGCTTTGGAGAATATTCCCGAGATTGTGGAGTGTCACATCACTACCGGCAAGTACGACATGTTCATCAAGCTTTATGCACGCAACAACCGGCATCTGCAGACCATCATCCAGGAGAAGCTCCAGCCGCTGGGCATGGCCCGGACGGAGACGTTGATTTCCTTCCACGAGGTTATCAAGCGCCAGATGCCTATCCTGATTGAAGAAGAGGAACCGGAAGAGGATAAGGAGTAAGGACAATGCTTCCGTCCGCCTTTAGCGGCGGACGTAGTCTACAAAGGCATACGGACAGGGATGTTTTTCATCGGCAGGATGAGCATCCCTGTTTTTTTCGTGCCATATCTCAGGCTGTACCTGCGGGAAGTAAGCATCCGCTTGCGGAGCTTCCGCGTCTATCTCTGTCAGACAGAGCCGGTCGGCCAGCGGCAGGGCTTGCCGGTAGACGCTTTCGCCGCCGATGATATAGACCTCTTCGTCGGTATCGCAGTGGCTTAGGGCTTCCTCCAGGCTGGTGAAAACTTCCGCACCCGGGCAGCAGGTAGCAGCGTTGGACGAGAGTACGATGTTGCGTCGGTTAGGTAGGGCGCCTTTGGGGAGCGATTCGAAGGTCTTGCGGCCCATGATGATGGTATGTCCCGTAGTCAGTGCCTTGAAGCGTTTCAGGTCGTTGGGCAACCAGAAAAGCAGTTTGTTTTGGTAACCGATGGCCATGTGGCGGTCTACGGCGGCGATGATACTGATCATGTTTTCTTTTTGTTTTGGGGTTAGACAGAAACCTTGCCTGCAATATGTGGATGCGGATTATAATTTACCAGCTCGAAGTCCTCATACTGGAAATCGAAGATACTCTTCACGTCCGGATTAATTTTCATCTGCGGCAGGGGGCGTGGCTCGCGCGTCAGCTGCAGTTTCACCTGCTCCAGGTGGTTCAGGTAGATATGTGCGTCGCCCAGCGTGTGGATGAAGTCGCCCGCTTTCAAGCCTGTCACCTGGGCCATCATCTGTAGCAGCAGGGCATACGAGGCGATGTTGAACGGTACCCCCAGGAAGGTATCCGCACTGCGCTGGTACAGTTGCAGGCTCAGGCGCCCGTCGGCCACGTAGAACTGGAAGAAGGCGTGGCAGGGCGGCAGGTTCATGTTGTTTAGGTCACCCACGTTCCAGGCGCTCACGATGATGCGGCGTGAGTCGGGGTTGTGCTTGATGGTTTCCACCGCCTCGCTGATCTGGTCGATGAAGCCGCCTTGATAGTCGGGCCACGAGCGCCACTGGTAGCCGTAGATATGTCCCAAGTCACCGTCCGCGTCGGCCCATTCGTTCCAGATACGCACGCCGTGTTCCTGCAGGTACTTCACGTTGGTGTCGCCCCGGAGGAACCAGAGCAGTTCGTAGATGATGGATTTCAAGTGCAGCTTCTTGGTAGTGAGGCAGGGGAAGCCGTCGTCCAGATTAAAGCGCATCTGATGGCCGAACACACTGATGGTGCCCGTGCCGGTACGGTCGCTCTTCTCGACGCCTTCGGTCAATATGCGGTTGAGCAGGTCTAAATATTGTTTCATGGCGTAACTTCTTTATTTGGATGCAAAGGTAACCTTTTTAGGCAAAGAAAGAAGAACCTGCGGGATGGATTTTTTCAGAGGAACGGCGTGAACAGATGGGCAAACCACCCGACAAACTTCTTCCACGCCGACCGTTCTTTCCAATATTCGGGCGTCATCAGCGTACTGTTCTGTTTGTCTCTGTTGAACATTTCAGTCAGTTCAGCCGTCGTTTCGGGATCGAAGATGAAGGCATTGGTTTCGTAGTCGTAGCGCAGGCTGCGGCTGTTCAGGTTGGCCGTCCCCACGGTACAGAAGCTACCGTCCACCATCATTACTTTAGAGTGATGGAAACCGCCGTTGAACAGATACACCTTGGCACCTTTCTTCATCAGTTTGTGCAGGATGTAGAAGGCGGCTTCAGGCGTAAAGGGTACGTCGGATACCGAAGGAACCATGATTTCCACTTCCGTTCCTTTCTTCAATGCATGTTTGATGGCTTCCTTGATGGACTTGGTAGGCACGAAGTAGGGGTTGACGATGCGTATCAGGCTGTCGGCTTCGCGGATGGAAGTCGTGTACGCACGGCTGATGGAGCGTGGCGTCTCGCGGGGGGTACGGTCTACGATCATGATCTCCTCCGCGATGCTGTCCGGCAGCTGGGGCGTGTCGGGGAAGTATTCCGGTCCGCCGATGTGTTGTCCCGTTTCGCGGTTCCACATGGTCAGGAAGATACCTTGCAGGTAGCGGACCGCATCACCCTCGATACGGGCGTGGATGTCGTGCCATTCGCCGATCTTGGGCAGACCCTTGATGTAGTAGTCGGCCACGTTCATCCCTCCTGTGTAGCCAATCTTTCCGTCGATGACCACGATCTTACGGTGGTCGCGATGGGCGGCGTGGTTGAACCAAGGGAATGTGAAGGGATCGAATTTCACGATTTCGATGCCCTGCTCGCGGATGGCTTTCAGGTGTTTCTTGGTCAGCGGTTTGTTGTTCGACAGATTGCCGAAAGCGTCGAACAGCGCGCGTACTTCCACCCCTTCCTTTACCTTTTGGGCCAATAGTCGGAACAGAGCTCCGGCGATGGAGTCGTTACGGAAGTTGAAGTATTCCAGATGGACATGGTGGCGTGCGCCACGGATCGCTTCGAACAGGTCGGTGAATTTCTCATCGCCGCTCATCAGCAGTTCTACCCGGTTATTGTAGGTCAGCGGAGCGCCCATGTCTTTCAGGCGGTGCATGACGATGCTGTCGCTTGGGGGAGTCTGGGCAGCGGTATGTCCAGTCAGGAATAATAATGCCGTTGTCAGTAATAAGTGATATATAAAAACTCTCTTTGCCATTTTGGTTTTTTGCGGGGGCAAAGATATAACATCTCATGGACAATATTGTTCTGAGTATAGGAAAAAAAGCTGTTTTTTAAGCCAAAGAAGCTATTTTTTTGTACATAAGGAACAACAGTACCACGACAGCCAGTGCCAGCGATTTGGGATCTGTCTGCACCATGCCGTTTTCCAGGGTAGAGGTGAGCGTTTCGCGCAGCGTGTCCCACACCAGCTGTATTCCGTCCAGCAGGACGAACAGCACAGCAGCCAGCGTAAATCCTCCGGCTGTCCACAAGCGTGCCAGGCGGTTGCTACGGTAGGGCAGGCTGCGCATTACGCGGCGTGTGAAGCCGTTGTCAGCCACTTCTTGTCGCTGTCCGGCGAAGAAGCTTTCCAGTAACTTGTCATTATTTTCCGTCATATCCATTCTGTTTTAAGTATGTCGCCATCTTTTCCTTGGCCCTCGAAAGGTGGCTTTTTACGGTTCCCGTAGGGCATCCGGTAATGCTTGCTATCTTGTCGATGCTCTGGTCCTCCAGATAGAAGAGGGTGATGCAGGTTCGCTCGATGTCCCTCAGCGTGGCCAGCGCGCGGTGCAGGTCCGAGTGCAGGCCCGTGTCCGGCTGGCGCACGCTGCATTGGGCGTCTACCCGCGTCGTGTCCAGGTCGTCTGTCTCCTTCCGGCTGCGAAGATAGTCATAATATTGGTTGTACGCAATGCGGTAGAGCCAGGTGGAGAAGCTGGACAGGTTCTTGAAGGAAGCCAGGCTGGTGTAGGCACGGATAAAGGTGTCCTGCGCCAGGTCGTCGCTCAGTTCGCTGTCGCCGCAGGTCAGGTTCAGGAAGAAGCGCCTCACGGGCGACTGGTATTTCCTGACCAGCTGGTCGAAGGCGCGGTTGTTGTGGAACATCACAACTTGTGCAATCAGCGATATGTCGTTGAGTTGGCTCATTCTTTCGGTTTGTTTGTGTCTTCGGCGGCGGGAGTATCTTTCTTTTCAGTTTGGTCGCGGAGCTCGATGCCGCCCACTTTCATGTAGCGGTAGCCGGTTTTTTCGTCGCGCTCCATGCGGATGAAGGGTTTGCCGTCGTCTTGTCCCGGCTGGGTATAGTAGATAGTTACCTGTCCGAAACCCGTGAACATGATGAGCAGGCCGATGCAGCCCAGGCCGAACACGCCCGTGATGGCCCACAGGAAGATGAAGAGCCCGATGCCCAGGAAGATGTTCTTGATGCCCCGGCTGCGCAGGTCCTTGCCTTCGCCTTCCTTGGTTTCTTTGAAGAATTCGGGTGGAAGCTGCTGTCCGGTTGCCAGTGCTTGTTCGGCCAGGCGATATTTGGCCTTTCGGTTCTTGTAACGGAAATAGAAGATAATAAAGAGGAGCAGCGCGGGCAAGCCGAATACGAAGATGATGGCTGTCAGGGCAACAATTGTTTCCGGTGCGTCTTCGCCGAAGTTGAAGCCCACCCATTGCAGGCCGCTACTGTCGTGGCGGTGGCGGTAGGTGCCGTCACTGTCGGCTTCGCTGGAGTCGGTGCCTTCGTAGGTAGTGATGCTCAGGGTGTCGGTAGTCTGTTGCCCGTTTATCACGGTGTCTTGCAGCTCGATGACGCGTTTCTTGCCGTCTACGGTGTCGGTCACGGTTCTGTTTTCGGCCTGCATGCCCAGGCTGGTGGCGGCCATCAGGCCGAGTAAGATAAGGATACGTTTCATATTCGTCAGTCTTTTATTCGTTGCTTATTTTTTGTTTTCTTTGTCTGTTAGACGGAACATCTATCCCGCCAGGTTGCAAAGAGACGACTTTTTTTTCAGATTTCTTCGAATAGCTTCTGTTTTTTCCATTATCTTTGCCGCCACAATCAATCATAAACAAACGCTTTTGGAGAAACTGCGCCGCATTATGAAGTATTTTCTTCCCTTGCTGTTCCTGGCGTATTGGGGAGGAGTTACGCTGTTCACCCACTCACATGTGGTGAATGGAGTTATCATTGTGCATTCGCATCCCTTCAAAACCGGTCATCAGCACACCGAGAGCCAGGCCGAGACCATCTTCTTCCTCGACCACTATGTGGCTTCCTCCGTTCCTGTGCTGTTGGTTGCCGTTCCCTGCTTCTGTGTCCTGTTGGGCTTGCTGGTTGTGGCGCGTACGTCGTGCCTCTGCCTGCGTCGGTCGGACGACGGCATCCGTCTGCGCGCCCCTCCCGTTTGTGTCTTCTCTTGTTGATGTAATCTGTGGTGAGCATCTGTTTAGATGCATCTATCATTTCCTTTATTCAAATTATTAAAATAGAAGACACATGAAAAAATATATCTTTCTTGTGGTGGCTCTGCTGTGCGCATTGCTGCCCGCCACTCTCATGGCCGAAGAACTGAAGAGTTCGGATGCCAACATCGTAGGACATGTATTGGAAAAACATTCCAAAGAACACCTCTCTTATATTACCGTTTCCCTGAAAGGAACCACCATCGGTACCCTGACCGATGCCACCGGACACTATTTTCTGAAGAATCTGCCCGAAGGCCGCTTTACGTTGCAAGTCAGTTCCGTAGGTTACAAGACACTGACACGCGAAGTCGTTCTGAAGAAGGGCGTCACGCTGGAAGAGAATTTCGAACTGGAGGAAGACCTCGTGGCGCTGGACGGCGTGGTGGTCACCGCCAACCGCAGTGAGACGACCCGACGCCTGGCCCCCACGCTGGTCAACGTCATGGACTTCAAGCTCTTCGAACAGACCAACTCTACCACGCTGGCTCAGGGACTGAACTTTCAGCCCGGCGTGCGTGTGGAGAACAACTGCCAGAACTGCGGTTTCCAGCAGGTGCGCATCAACGGCCTCGACGGTCCCTATACCCAGATTCTTATAGACTCGCGTCCTGTATTCAGTGCTTTGGCAGGTGTGTACGGGTTGGAGCAGATACCGGCCAACATGATCGAACGTGTGGAAGTGATGCGTGGAGGCGGTTCGGCCCTCTTCGGTGCGTCGGCCATTGCGGGTACCATCAACATCATCACCAAGGAACCCCTGCGCAACTCCGCCCAACTGGGACATACGATTATGGGCGTAGGAGGCTTCTCTGCGTTCGACAACAATACGACGATGAACGCCTCGCTGGTGACCGACAACCACAAGGCGGGCATCTATGTCTTCGGGCAGAACCGCCAGCGCAGCGGCTTCGACTACGACGGCGACGGCTTCACCGAGCTGCCCAAGCTGCGCAACCAGACCGTAGGCTTCCGTTCCTTCCTCAAGACCAGTACCTACTCCAAGCTGACCTTCGAGTACCACCATCTGCAGGAGTTCCGCCGTGGCGGTAACCTGCTCGACCGTCCTCCCCACGAGACCGACATCACCGAGCAGACCGAGCACAGCATCAACAGCGGTAGCGTGAAGTTCGACTACTTTTCGCCCAACGAAAAACATAAAGTCAATGTCTACGCCTCCATGCAGCACATCGACCGCGACAGCTACTACGGTGGCGACCATTCGCTCAATGCCTACGGTGCCACTACAGACCTGACGTGGGTAGTCGGTTCGCAGTACGTCTACCACTTCGATCGCTGCCTCTTCCTGCCCGCCGACCTGACGGGTGGTGTGGAGTACAACCAGGACGCCATGCACGACAAGATGTGGGGCTACAACCGTTACATCGACCAGACGGTGCGCATCGCCGGCGCCTTCCTGCAGAACGAGTGGAAGAACGACCACTGGAGTTTCCTTGTAGGCGGACGTTTGGACAAGCACAATCTGATAGACCACGTCATCTTCAGTCCGCGTGTCAACCTGCGCTACAATCCCACGAAGGATATCAACCTGCGTGCCGCCTATTCCGTGGGCTTCCGTGCCCCGCAGGCCTTCGACGAGGACCTGCATGTCGAGAACGTGGGTGGCAACGTATCCATGATCCAGCTGGCCAAGGATCTGCGTGAAGAGAAGTCGCGCAGCGTCAGTCTTTCGGCCGACCTGTACCACCGTTGGGGCGCCTTGCAGGGCAATCTGTTGGTCGAAGGTTTCTACACCAATCTGTCCGACGTGTTTGCCCTGCGCGAAATCGGTACTGAAAACGGCATCTTGAAAAACGAACGCTACAACGAGAAAGGAGCCCGTGTCTATGGCGTGACGCTCGAAGGCAAGCTGGCCTGGCTCACTACGCTTCAGCTTCAGGCGGGTGTTACCCTGCAGAAGGCCGAATACAAGGAAGCCCGCCAGTGGAGCGACGACGAAACCGTTCCTCTGGAGAAACGCATCTTCCGCACGCCCGACACCTATGGCTACATGACCCTGACCTACAGTCCCGTGAAACCGTTGAGCATTGCCCTGTCCGGCACCTATACGGGCAGCATGCTGGTGGAACACCGTGCCGGCTACATCGAGAAAGACCGTGCCGAGACTACGCCAAGTTTCTGGGAAATGAACCTCAAGGCCGCTTACGACTTCACCCTCTACAAGGATATCACCCTTCAGGTGAATGCTGGCGTGCAGAACCTCTTCAATGCCTATCAGAAAGACTTCGACCAGGGCAAGCTGCGCGACTCCGGCTACATCTACGGTCCCGGTCTGCCCCGTTCCTATTTTGCGGGAGTGAAGATCAGTTACTGATTATTGGCATTCCCATTCGCCGATGGTTCCTGTTTCCGACGAGAAAGTTGCGCCAATCCTATATACCTTACGTGTGTCGGTGGCATACTCGCGGGCATAGCCGCGGTCCTCGATCTGCTGCAGGGCCTCGGCGGCGGTGCCGTCCAGTTTGAACTCGAATATGTAGACGTACTGTGGCGTCTCTACCACACAGTCCACGCGTCCCTGACTCTGCGCCTTCTCCACGTAGACGGTGTAGACACTCACCAGGCGCATGATGAGGTAGAACGTGTACTGGAAGTAGCGTTCGCGTTCGGTTTCGTTTTCCTTGCGCCGCATGGTGTAGGGAATGCTGGCCAGGAAGGAGGTGAACAGGGTGCGGAGGCGGTCGGTGTCGCCCGCCTGAAGGGTCATGACCATGTCGCGTATCCACGTGCCCATTTCTTCTTGGGGTTTCAGATACGACGTGGCCAGCATCGTCAGGAAGCCGTTCTTCACCTCGTTGTTGGGGAAGTCCAGCAGGAAGGTATTGAATTGAAAATTATAGTTCTTGATAGTCAGGTACCCGCTCTGGAAGATCATGGGCAGCGGACGCTCCACGTCGGCCTTGTAGTCCACGAACTCTTCGGGGCGGTAGTACTTGCCCGTCAGCTCGTTGATGTTCTCGTTGAAGTGGGCGAGCAGGCGGATGAGGTACGTGGGTGTGCCCGAACGGAACCAGTAGTCGTATATCCGCCGGCTGTCCAGCGCGTTGAGCAGGCTGAAGGGATTGTACACGTCCGTCAGCCGGTCGCTGAAGTGGTAGCCGTCGTACTGCAGCTTCAGCCGCTGCTTCATTTCCTCCGGCGTACAGCGGTAGTCCGCGGCCATGTCGGCAATGGGTTCGGGGAAATAACGGTCTATCTCGTCCTGCGTGATGCCGCACAGCGTCTCGTAACGCCCGTCCATGCTGATGTCCTTCGGCTGGTTGAAACCGCTGAACACGCTCACCTGCGAGAACTTCGTCACGCCCGTCAGCAGCACAAACTGCAGGTGCTCGTCCGCTGCCTTGAACACGGAGTAGAAGGCCTTGAGCACGTTGCGGTGCCGGTCCTCGAGCGAGGCGTCCACGTCGAGCACGTCCAGCATCGGTTTGTCGTATTCGTCAATAAGCACCACGGCCCGGCGTCCCGTCCGCTCGTGGGCGGCACGGAGCACCTCCACGAAGCGGTCGCCGATACCCAATGCTTTGATTTCAGGCGGAAGACCGTATTGATTCATCCAACGGGAGACATAGAAATCCAGTTTCTGTTCCAGTTCACCGGGATTGGTGAAGTTCGTGCTGTTGAAGTCCACATGAAATACGGGATGCACGGCCCATTCCGTTTCCAGTCGCTCCATGGCCAGCCCGCGGAACAGCTCCCTGCGGCCCAGGTAATAGTTCTTCAGCGTGGACACGAGCAGGCTCTTGCCGAAGCGGCGGGGGCGGCTCAGGAAATAGATGCTGCTTTCGTGTGTCAGATTGTAGATTAGCTCTGTCTTGTCTACATAGACGTAACCGTCTTCAATGATACGGTCAAAGCTCTGGATTCCGATGGGGTATTTCATGACTGTGGTGTTTGATAGTTTTTGCAAAAATAAGATATTTCCCGTTCTTTTTCTTATTTTGCCTTTACATTTTAAACACATATGGTTATGGTTAAAGGAAAAGAATCTTTGACGGCCTGTATGGCCGCCCTGATCCTCCAATTGGAGAAAGAGGGACGTCCCGGCACGGCACACGTCTATCGCAGTACGCTGCGTCGTGTGCTCGACTTCACCGGGGGCATTCCTCTTTCTTTTTGTGAGGTGACCCCTCTTTGGTTGAAAAGTTTCCAGAACTACCTGCAAAACAGGTTTGCCATGGGCCATTCATCTGTAAAGGTTACTGAAACCTATTTCAAACGGCATACAGACGAACGTATCGGACAGATGAACCGGGAGATTCTTTCACAAGTATTTTGTGCCTGATCTCTTGGGACTTTTCTTATGCCTTTGGGCGGAAATGTCCCCCAATTAGGTGACAACCGTATAATTAGGTTGTAATTTGGTGAAAGGAGATTATTTTACGTTTCGGGAAAGATGTGCAGATACGGTTACTTTGTAGGTAACGGTGAAAGACGTTTTTCAAGACTCTTCTTCCTTTCACACGGAATGAAAAAAAGTTCTTTCAATGAAACTTCACTACAAGAAGCTGTGTGTCAATAGCTTGTAGTGAAACCGACAATTTTCCCTCCTGTAACTGTGAAAGCAGTGTGAAATACATCTTGTTTCACTTCATTCGGTTGCTGTTCAGTGTTTTATGCTTCGTGTGAAGCCTTGAAGGCAGAATCTGGAAGAGAACTTGTAAACATCTACTTTAGCGTCATAAACATCTACTTTAGCCGCGTAAACAGGCACTTTAGCCAAGCCAACATCTATATTTGTGGAAGGCGGTTCCTTTCTGTAGGCAGGTCCGGCCTCACAGTAGGGGCGTGAAGCGGAGGGCGGTTTTCAGGCGTATAGAAGGACAGGCTGTCTGAGCGTAGCGAGTTCCTGTCCTTTAGCCTGGAAGTCGTCTGGAGTAGTCCCGGAAGTGCAGACGGGGCCCTTTCTTTTTGGTATCTTTTTCTTTCGGGCAAGCGAAAGAAAAAGTATGAATTGCATAATTGAATTGTAAATTTTAAATGTTAAAATCTTGTTTCAGTTTGTTTGTTTGTAAACAAAATTTTAGATTTGTACCATTGATATAAATCAATGTTACCTACAAAGTAACAGAAAAGTCTCTTTTTTTATTGAGATTGAAAGAAATCGTGCTATAAAAATGAAAAATATGAAACGAATCTTGCTCTTATGGATGCTGTTTGTCAGCATTTCTTTGTCGGCTCAGGACTGGGCTGTCAAGACCAACCTGCTTTACGACGCGACAGCAACGATCAACCTGGGTGCGGAAATCGGCCTTGCCCCCAAGTGGACGCTGGATCTGTCTGCCAACTACAACGGCTGGACCTTCAACGACAACAAGAAGTGGAAGCATTGGCTGGCTCAGCCCGAAGCCCGCTACTGGCTGTGCGAACGTTTCAACGGTCACTTTGTCGGTGCCCATCTGTTGGGCGGACAGTACAACTGGGGAGGCATCAAGATGCCGTTCGGACTCTGGGAGAACCTGGAGAACTACCGCTACGAAGGTTGGTATGCAGGCGCCGGTCTGGTCTATGGCTACCAGTGGCTGCTGGGAAAGCGCTGGAGCATCGAGGCTGCCCTGGGCCTGGGCTATGTGCGTGCCCATTACGACAAGTACGAGTGCGTCCATTGCGGTGAATGGAAGGGCAAGGGAGACAAAAACTATCTGGGAGTGACCAAGGCCGCCGTCTCCCTTATATATATCATAAAGTAAGGAGGAAGGAACCATGAAGAAGAATATGCTATTGTTGGCGTGGCTGATGGCGGCGGGTATGCCGGTCCTGGCCCAGAACGCTTATCTGGAAAATCTGAAACTGGAAAACCGCACGGTCGAGAAGGCGGACGGAAAGGTTCGCGTGCAGGCGGACATCTGCCTGGACGGCGTGGACCTGAAGCGTCAGCACTCCCTTCGCCTGGTGCCCGTACTGGTGTCGGCCGACGGCACGCAGGAAGCCCTGCTTCCCGCCGTGGTGGTCGAGGGAAGGGTGCGTGGCAAGGTGACCGACCGTCAGCTGGCTTTGGGGGAGCGGACCGAAGAAGCGGGGGTAACCCGTGTGCGCCGTACGCAGGGGGAGCCCCAGACATTGCACTACGCGGCGGAGGTGCCCTTCAGCCGCTGGATGGTGAATGGCCGTCTGGAAGTGCGTGGCTACGTCACCGGCTGTGCCGCCTGTAGCGAGGGCGACGAAGTGATGGCGGCAGGCAGTATACTGCCCTACAGCGAACCGACGTTCACCATGGCACCGGCCATGCAGCCTGCCGAAGAGGAAGTGAAGCGCCGTGCCGAGAACAAGAGTGCCCGCCTGGAATATCGTCGCGACAGCTATGCCGTGCTTCCTGAATACCGCACCAACCGTGCCGAGCTGGACAGCGTGCAGCGTTCGTTTGCCCTGCTGAAAGACAATCCGAACCTGACGGTGACAGCCATCTACATCACCGGCTATGCGTCGCCCGAAGGCTCGATGGTTTATAACGAGAAGCTGTCGCAACGCCGTGCGCAGACCTTTGCCGACTACGTGCGGAAACGCAACAGAGACCTGCCGGAGGACCTGTGGCATGTGGACTGGAAGGGTGAGGACTGGGACGGCTTCCTGGCTCAGTTGCAGCAGGCCGACGACTGGGCTGCCCGCCAGCAGGTGCTGGATGCGGTAAACGCTTGCGACGACGACCGGGATGCCTGCGAGAAACAGCTCCGCAGCCGGCTCTCTGCCGACGACTACCGTTACCTGCTCGACGAACTCTATGCCCCGCTGCGTCGCAACGACTACCGCATCGAGTACACCGTCCGCAACTTCACGCCCGAGGAGGCTCGCCAGATGCTGGAGGTTCGTCCCGACCTGTTGAGCGCGGCGGAGATGCAGCGTGTGGCCGACAGCTACGGACGTAATACCGACGCTTACCGCAAGGCGCTCGACACCGCCCTGCGCACCTATCCCGACAACGTGGCCCTGCGCTACAACGCCGCCCTGGCTGCAGTGGAGGCCGGACGCTACGCCGAAGCCATCGCCCTGCTGAAAGACACGCAGGACGGCGCTTCGCTCAATCTGCTGGGCGTAGCCCACTACAAGAACGGCGACAAGCGTCAGGCCGAACAGGCTTTCCGCCGGGCTGCTGCCGCAGGTTATCCCGGTGCGGAGCAGAACGCCGAGGGCGTACGCCTTGCGCTGGAGATGTTGGGTGAATAAAGTGACAAGAAAAAATGGATATTATTTTATTATTAATCTTATAAATGTACGATTATGAAACTGAACAAACTATTTCTTATGGCAGCAATGGGGCTGGGCCTCTTTGCTTGTAGCGAGAATGAGCTGGAAGGTAATGGACCGGAAGGTGCGCAGAATGAAGGAACTACGTATGTGGGATTGAAAATCAATTTCAACAGCTCTTCCACCAGAGCGGATGGCGACCAACCGATAGATGGTGATGGCGATGATACTCTTTACGATGATCAAGGAGATGGCAATGAATCTCTAGTTAAGGATGTGAGAATTGTGGTTACGGATGCTGAAGGCAATTCTCAATACAATGCTGTTGTAACACCAACTTCTAACAATGGTAACAATATTTATATTTTCCCGATTACTCCGGGAATAAAGAAATTCTATGCGGTAGTCAATGGAAACGCTTTAGGATTGTCTACAGATCTGGCCAACTGGACTGGCAGCCAATTGACATTGACAAAGAAAGCTTCGGAGTTATATGACTATAATGCTTCAGGGAACGAAGGAAATGGCTTTCTGATGTCCAGTGTTGCTGCTGTTGAGCAAACCATACAAGATAATGTTTCTGAAGATGCTGTAAAAGCTGGAACAGCAAACAATGTAACAATCGCTGTGGATCGTGTTGTGGCAAAAGTCACGATGCAATTAAAAGACGATTTGACTTTTGATGATCAAACTGCCACCTTGAAGACGCTGACTTGCCAGATAGGTAATGCGGATAACTTGAAATACAATAAAGACAGTCAGGATGAGGACGCAAAATATACAACAGCAGGTACGTATCTGATGGCTTATAATGATAATGGTGTTCGTAAGACTCCGTATTATACATATCCTACAGAAAATACTGAAACGTTTTGGACTGGTTTTGAACAGATCAAATTGTTGAATGAGCTAGGTACTGAAATTTATAAAGATGGAGCTGCTACAAGTACTCCAATCGCTCGTTTCTACTGCTTGGAAAATACCCATGCCAATTCAGGGAAAAAAAATTATTTGCAGGGCAATACCACTTTCATTCGGGTACAAGCAAAGATGATTCCGAATTCAGCTAAGACATTTACATATAGCGCAGATGCGGAACCCGCAGTGACTATTTCAGATAGAGAAGATATGCCGGAAACTCCTGAAACATTCTATGTTATTACCGCTGCTCCTAATCAGGACGATCAAGGTTCTTATGTATTTGCTTCGGATTTGGCTAGTTTATATGATAATCTTGTAACTGATGGTAGTGAAACAGAAACGGACAAGAAAGCTGCAGCAGTTGTAGGAGCTTTGGCTAAATCATATAATTATAGTTTTACAGAGCCGTACACAAACGGTTGCGGATATTATAACATTTGGGTAAATGATATGAAGGATGCAAATAATCAATATTTGAACATCGCGCCTGTCTTCCGTAACGACTGGTACAATTTGACCATTACAAGTCTTACATTACCGGGTTCTCCTAAAGAAAGCATTGACCCGGAAGAACCGATTCATCCGGATACCAATGTAGGTGTTACTCTTACTATCAGAGACTGGAACAAGGTAAATCATAATGTAGATTTGCAATAAACAGCATTTTAATCTTTATCAGATAGATTTTTACTCTGTCTGCCCGGACGTGCGAGTAGCGTGCGTCCGGGCATGGACAGAGAAACAGAAACAACCATACTTTTTTAATAAACATATAACAATGAACAAGACACATCAGCTATTCCTATTATTCCTCGGACTGCTGCTATCGGCAGGCTGCTTGTCCGGGTGTATCAAGGACGACCTGTCGGACTGTCCTATCAATGTGGATCCGGATCCCGATCCAGACCCTGACCCTGATCCAGACCCGACCACCGGAACCCTCCGTCTGGCCTTGACTTATACCATGCACAATACACAGGAAGACGACGGTACATACGTGGACCTCTTCAGTCAGCAGGTACGCAAGGTCGATGTGTTCGTGTTCGACGAGGCCGGCCATTTCGTACAACAGATTACTGAAGAGGCTGCCCCAAAATTTGCCGAAAACTATACCAAAGAGATTGAATTGCCCGGAGGCAATTACCAGTTTGTGGTGTGGGGAAACCATTACGAGGACGAAACCGACCACAACTACGACAGCGAGGCCGACCTTCTGCACGAAGGACGCATGACGCTGACCCAGACCGCTCGAACCACCGAGATCGAGATGCTTACCGACTCCCTGTTCCACGGCTGTACGCCGCAGCAGGTCACCGTGGTCAACGGCGAAGACCAGGTTGTTCCCATCGACCTGATGAAGAACCGCAACGACGTACGTGTCGTGGTACGTTGGCGCGAGAAAGGCATGACGGAAGGGTATTGCACCCGTCCTGAACATGCGCAGGGCATTACCGCTACCCTGATAGACAACAATACAACGCACGACTTCCTGAACAACATTGTAGACAAACAGGAAGTTATTTACCAACCGGGCCGTTTCCCCGACTGGTACAATCCTTACTTCCACGGCGAGATGGAAGTCTATCCCACCGAACAGGAACATGTTTACGTGGCCGATTTCTCCGAACTGCGTCTGATGAAGAATAACGCCGACGCACGTCTCGTGATACGCAACGCCGAAGGCACCACGGTTTACGACCGTGCCCTGACCGGTCCGAACGGACTCATCACCCTTCTGGAAGAATATCAGACTCAGGAAGCCCTCGACCGCGAAGACCGTTACCTCATCGAACTCCTCTTCGAGTGCGAACATAAAGAAGATCCCGATCCCGATCCAGACCCGGATCCTGATCCAGACCCAGATCCTGACCCCGATCCCGATCCAGACCCGGAACCGGTTCCGGAAGACCCATGGTCGGCCATTACCATTGTTGTCAATGGCTGGACCCTGATTGACAAAGACATTGAATTATAAGCGAAATTGTTTATGCTAAATACCAAGGAATTATGATAAACAAGCATTCTATATATAATTGGCTGTTCTTCCCGCTGCTTGCACTCATGTTGGCAGGCAGCGCCGCCAGCTGCATCAACGACCCGACGATGGAGGAAGAAGATACGTCGGGAAAAACTACGCTTTCCATTACGGTGCGTGGAGTGACAACTACTAATGGAAGTTCTGATGAATATATTAAGACCTTACGTATCATAGGGTTTGATGAAACAGGTACGGTCGTATGCAATGAATTACATTTTGGAACAGATTTTGATATAGAAAATGATGCACTCAATATCACCCAGACTATGGAAGAAGCTTTCCAAGGCGGTGTATGCGATTTTTATTTCATTGCCAATGAAGGAATGTATATAGTTTATTCAGATAATAATGAATTAACTACTTTTTTGAATGGTGTGAGTAAAACCAATTTAGAGGATTGTATCATTGCAACTCCTTCTAATCAGCCTTTTACGCCTTCAGAAACTACTCCCATTCTGATGACTACGTCCGTTCGTACAACACTTAGGCCGGGTGATAACACCATAAACAATATAGAATTGGTGCGTTGCTTCGCGAAAGTACAGTTAAAGATAATTGATAAAACGAATTCTGCCAACGTTGGAAGCAATCTTGTATTGAAGGGTACATATCCTGGTTATTATTCTTTATGGGATGAGAGTCAAGAAGCGAACTGGACATCAAATGATACGTCGGTAAATATTGATTTGGATCTAGAACAAGGAACTATAGAACAGGACGGTCAATCTTATGATTTATATACCAGTCAAGAAATCTATTTCCCGGAGAGATTGTTCACTCCAGATGCAAATATAGAGGTGAATGCACTGAAGTTTTCATTTACCTTGAATGATAAGCCTTACACGGCAGCAGTTGCAGATGCAGCAGGAAAAGATTTCAATATTCGTCGCAATACCCACTATACGGTGATAGCTACTTTGAAAAAGAAAGAGACTGTAACATTTAATGTTATGGTTAATGCATGGGGTGAAAAAACAATGGTTGTTCCCGCTTTTGAATAAAACGATGAAGGAGGATACGATATGAATACAAAAAGAATACTACATACATGGTCTGTCGGCCTGTTGTTTGCCGGCGCTATGCTGCTAACCTTTGTTGGCTGTATGGATGATGATTGGATGAAAACGAATAATGTTGTAGAAGGAAAACCTGTTACTGTTTCTCTTAAACTGGGTTGTAAAGCAAATTCGGATATTGTTGTAAATACGCGTGTTGACAATTCAATTTCTTCTATTCATCGTCTGCGTATTTTTGTTTATGACGAACAAGGGAAATATATGCAGTCCTTATTATATACAGGTAATTCGGATACAGATGATATTACTACTCTTACAAAAGGGAATAGTAGTGATGAAGGGCAGTTATATACAGCTAAATTTGCTACAACGAGTGGAAAACGTAAATTGATTGTCATTGCTAATGCTGGTGGTGGATACTGGCAGACTCCAGGGGAGAGTGTGGAAACTTATACATATACTCAAATGAAAGAGTTGGCGATTAATCTGAGCTCCAAATTGGCGGTTAATGGAGTGACTCCATTTCAAATAACCGACGAGGCACAGATGTTGATGACAGGCTATCTAGACTCAGTTATATTTAGTGAAGACGGTAAGGTAACTGATGATTCAGGTAACGTGCTTGATCCAGCTATAACATTAGATCGAGCATTTGCACATATTACGTTTAAGATTGCGAAGGGGAATGGGAACTTCACCCCAACGTCTTATAGAGTATATAAAATTCCGACAAAGAGTTATTTAATGAACTTCCAAACGACTCAATTAGAAGGAATTGACTATATATATTCAGCCTCTTCAGTAATTGATGGAGTTAGCGATGATTCTTACACTTTTGATTTCTATTTGCCGGAGAATATTCAACCAATTGCGGCAGATTTGGCGGGTCCCCCCCCTGTGGATGCAACGGTATATGCTAAACGTGACGAATGGAATAAGGCCGGTGACCATAAACCGGAAAATAAAACATGGACACATGCCAATGATGGAACTTTTGTAGTCATTAGTGGTACGTACACGGGTACTGCTAACATTGGAGAAGGGAGTGCTACGAATCAAGTTACAGGCAGTGTGGAATATACCATTCATTTAGGAGATTTTAGTACAAGCGGTTCCTATGGAGATTTTTCTGTAAAACGCAACACCAGTTATACTTATAATGTATCGGTTACAGGAGTTAACAATATTATTGTAGAAGCCACCAAAGATGATGAAAAACAACCAGGAGCGGAAGGTGAAATCTATGATAATACCAATACCTTATATACTTATAATCTGGACGCGCATTATGAACAAGTATATTTGGAGTATAATTTGTCATCAATAGTAGAAAGTTTGAAGAAACAGTTTCCGTCGGGTACTACTGAAGATCAAATAAATGAAGCTATTGGTAATCAGTTGAGGTTGGTCGTTCAGTCGGATTTTATGCCCAATCAACGTTCCTCTTTAAGCCCTTATTTTATTTATGTAACTGGAGGTTTGAAGAAGGATGAGGCTTTAAAGGAGATTGACTATAAATGGATAGAGTTCTGGCCACAAACTTCCTCTACTATAGCTGCATATCCGGGTGTATCCAGTTGGGCCAGGGAAAAATTGACGGATATGGAAAACTCTGATTTTTATGAAGGTAATGCAACTACTAATGCTCAATATCTGATGGATGTCTATGACATAATTGTGGAGATGGGAAAGGCTATAAAGAAGATTTATAATAATGAAACAATTACAATTGGAAGTGAAAATAATCGCACTGTAGGTCAAATTTTGATTTCTCAACCAGGACAGGATTATGTCGCTCGTTTCACAGCGTTTGTGAATGAATACTTTTACTTACGCAACCCGTTGACTGGTGATAAAATAACAAACTGGAATGCGATGACCAACAAAATACCGCGTGAGATGATTATCGCGATGAGTACTGCTACATCTTCGGATGGGCAAAGTTCCTATAGCAAAATTCACTCCTATATTTCTCAGCTTTCCATGCAAACATTTTACAATGATGCTGAAGATTTGGCTATAAACGGTTTTGGGATTGAAACGTATAATGAAACGCCGGTAAGTTATACTTTTGGTTTTCCTTCTTCTTATTCTGGATATTTATCTAATACCGATGGACGTGAGAATCAAAAAAAACTGATTGGTTTTATGGATGGCGTTACAATGTGGCGTAAATATATCACTGTGACGGAGAATGGATGGACGCAATCTATCAGTACTGACCGTACGAAGCGTAAATTGAATGGAACGGATGGCGGAGATGCCTATTTTGAAAAAAGTGCCTATTCTGCTTGTTTGTCCCGCAACCGTGATTTGAATGGTAATGGTAGGATTGATGAAAATGAACTACGTTGGTATCTTCCATCTATTAATGAATATATTCGTATAGGTATTGGAACGAATGCTTTGTCCAGTGAGGCTAAGCTTTACTTTGGAGTTAAATCAAATATGCAAGGGACATATCCTAATGATTTTATTCGTTTGGGAGCACTCTATTACACCAGTAGTGAGAATCTAGATTATGATCCTTATCGTACGAGAATCTTTTGGGCTGTTGAAAAAGGGGCGCATAGTCCGGATAATGGTTTGGGAGCTGTCATACGTTGCATACGTGTTCTGCCAGCCACGACCGGTGATAGAACAGATGTTTCTATGATAGACCAAGTCCAACCTTCGTCAACTTACGTTTATCATGAAGCAACTTCTAAAGAACCAATAGTCTTGGAATTCAAAAATCGTTTGGTTCCTTCGCTATATCGGTCAGAAAGGGTTAATACTTCCTTAATTAAACATAATGAGGATGATCCAAGTAATTCGTTTTATGATGCTATTTATGTGGCTGACGATTTTCTTAGAGATGATAATGGCGATTATGCCTTGTATCTATTTGGGAATCTGATAGGTTATAATAATGAAAGGTATAATGCTCCAAATTTGTTTGACGGGGAGATATTGAATCCTTGTGCTGACTATTCTGAAAAAGGTTTTACTAATTGGCGTCTTCCTAATCAGGTGGAGCTCTCGGCCATGCATGCGCAAGGGTTATTAGATGACTGTACAGACACTCAAGGTGCTGCATCTTGTACGCAGTTTTCTAATTTGTCTGTACGCTATGGTTTCGTTCGAACAAATGGGGTTGGGTGTTATGGCGCTTCTGCAAACGAGGTTACAAATAATATGCTGGTACGTTGTGTTCGCGACGTTAATGCGAATTATTTTACAGGTGGAGCAAATTAAGAATATATATTAAAAGAATGAATATAAATTATGCTTGGGGATTAGCTTTGTTGTTATTGGCTTGTCAGGGCAAGCAAGGTTCTCACCTTTCTGTAACATCTGTTAAACAAGATACTACTGCCATCCAGACACAAGTACAGTTTCCCTTCCCCACCATCCCCACCACATTGACAGAGCCTGAAGCCCGAAAAGCCTACCTGCTCACCCACTATTGGGAGCAGTTTGACTTTTCCGACACCACGCTGGTGAACAACCGCGACGTGACGGAGCAGGGCTTTGTAAACTTCATCGCCCTGTTGGCGGACGGCACCACACCGGAGGAACTGACGCACGAGAGCCTGGAGAACTGGTGCGCAGGGTTCGTCGGGAAAGAACATGCCCGCAAAGTTTTGACCCAAACGGCGGACGATTACCTCTTCAACCCCAATTCGCCTTTTTACAACGAAGGGCTTTACGGGATGTATCTGGAGGCGTTGCTCGGCAAGCTGCCACAGACGGACGCCATGCGCTCCTCCTACCGTTTCAAGCTGGAGCTAGTGAAGCGCAACAATGTGGGGGATAAGGCTACGGACTTTACCTATTACCAGCCTGACGGTACACGCCGCACGCTGGCCACCACACCGGTGAAGAACGATCGTCTGCTGCTGATGTTCTACGACCCGGAGTGCGAGTCGTGTCATGAGGTATTGCTACAAATGGCTGCCGATACGGCACTGGCTGAAGCCGTACGGACCGGCAAGCTGAGTGTGCTGGCCGTCTATACCGAAGGCAACGACGAGGCGTGGCGAAAAGCCCTGCCCGACATGCCCGAAGGCTGGACGGTAGGTACAGACCACGAGGCGGTGAAGACCGGGGCACTGTACGACTTGAAGGCAATGCCGTCGCTCTACTTGCTGGACGGAAAGAAAACGGTGCTGCTGAAAGACGCGGTCTACGAAAAAATACGTGCGGCGCTGCAGGAACGCTGAAGCCGTCGCAAAAAGAAATCGTCGTGAGGCGAGTCTGCCTGTCCGGGCTTGGAGAAGCGGGACAGGAATAGCTTATTAATCGTAATAAGCAATTGTTTGTTTTGTTTGTCAAGCCATATCGTCAAAAGCGGTATGGCTTGTTTTTTCCCAGTCAGACAATCTTTTTTCTCCAGTAAAGGAAATCTTTTTTTCCAGTCAGGGAAAAATATCTGTGAATTAAGGAGAGGAACTTCCCTTCAAATTCTTTACTTTTGTAGCCGAACATTTCAAGAAATATGCCATGCAACTACCCGCTCCTTTTGTAGACTATGCCCGTGCCCTGCTGGGCGAAGCAGAATACAATCGTTTTTCCGCTGCCCTGCTGGAGGACAAACAACCCGTCAGCATCCGCCTGAACCCTCAGAAGTGGGATAATTCTTCATTCTTCATTCTTCATTCTCCATTAAAAGAGGTTCCCTGGGCTACCGATGCCTGCTACCTGGCCCAGCGTCTGACGTTTACCTTCGACCCCCTGTTCCACGCCGGGGGCTACTACGTGCAGGAGGCCTCGTCCATGTTTGTGGAGCAGGCGGTGAGGCGGTATCTGCCGGAGCGGGCAGTGGCGGTGCTCGATCTCTGTGCGGCTCCGGGCGGCAAGTCGACCCACCTGCGCAGCCTGTTGCCTGCGGGCAGCCTGCTGGTGGCCAACGAGGTGATGCGCAACCGGGTGCAGGTGCTGGCGGAGAACCTGACGAAGTGGGGACATCCCGATGTCGTAGTGACAAACAGCGATCCGGCGGAGTTCACGTCACTGGAACATCTGTTCGACTGCATCCTGACCGATGTGCCCTGCTCGGGCGAAGGCATGTTCCGCAAGGACGAGACAGCCATCGGGGAGTGGAGTCCGGAGAATGTGGAAATCTGCTGGCAACGCCAGCGGCGCATACTGACGGACATCTGGCCTTGCCTGAAGCCGGGCGGACTGCTGGTGTACAGCACGTGTACCTATAACACGAAGGAAAACGAGGAGAATGTACGCTGGATTCGCGACGAGCTGGGAGCGGAGGTGTTGCCGCTCGATGTGCCTGCCGGATGGGGAATCACCGGCAACCTGCTGGCGGGGGAAGATTTTCCCGTGTATCGCTTCCTGCCACACAAGACGCAGGGTGAAGGATTCTTCCTGGCCGTGCTGCGCAAGGCGGGCGATGAAGAAGAGGCGGATGGCATGCGAATGGCGCAGATGGGGCGGCCGAATGCGGATAAGCTGGCCTCGGGCAAACAGAAAGGGAAGAAGGGGAACGGCGGTAAAGCTGCCTCTTCGTCGGCTTTCGGCAAGGAGCAGCTGGCAGCGGTACAAGGCTGGCTGCGCGGGGCGGAAGGGTATAGCCTGATGCCCGAGGGACAGGCGCTGACTGCTTTCGCAACGTCGTGGCTTCCTGTGTTGTCGGCCTTGAAGCAGCATGTTCGTGTGCTGCAGGCTGGCGTGACGCTGGCCGAGACGAAAGGGAAGGATTGCGTTCCTGCCCATGCACTGGCCATGAGCAGCCTGCTTCGCCGTGAAGCTTTCGCCTGCGAAGAGGTGGACTATCCGACGGCCATTGCTTATCTACGCAAAGAGGCCGTCACCCTTTCGGGCACGGCCCCTCGCGGTTTTGTATTGCTTACTTATCGGGATTTTCCTCTTGGCTTTGTGAAGAATGTCGGCAACCGGGCCAACAACCTCTATCCGCAGGAGTGGCGCATCCGCAGCGGCTACCTGCCGGAAGAAATAAGAATCTTATAGCCGGCTCTTATAGATTCTAGCCATCACTTTCTGATACTGGTTCTCCAGCTGCAGCAGGTTGGCCTGGCTCTGGTAGATGACGGAGACTTCGACGAAGTACTCGATCATGCTGATCTGGCCGCCGTCCAGTGCCTGACGCAACTGCTTCAGGTCCTGCTGGCGGCCGAAGGTCTCGGCATACTCCTGCATGGAGGCATGGAGGTTGCAGGCCTCGTCGTAGAGCTGCCACAGGGCGGTGCTGGCGCTGAGGCGGGCGTTCTCCTCGCGGAAGTCGGCACTGAGGGCCTGCGAACGGGCGGCCTTCACCTTGCCGTGGTTCTGGAAGAGGGGGAACGAGAAGCCTACAACCAAGCCATTGAGCGGATGGCGGCTCTCGGTGTTGCGGCGGTAGCCCAGCTCCAGGCCGGGCAGCCAGCCCTGACGGCTGACGGACAGCTGCTTCTGTGCCGCCTGGCTCTCCTGCCGGAGCGAGAGCAGGGCAGGGTCGGAGGCCAGCAGCTCTTCGCACAGCGGGCCGAAGTCGGCAGGCAGGGGGACGGAAGGATAGTCCGTCAAGCCCAGATTCTGCGCCGTGGCGGCGGCAGGGCCGTCGGGCATGGGGCGGCCGGGGACGAGCGACACGTTGCCGTTCAGGGCCGTGAGCTCCTTCAGCTTGCTGTCCAGTGCCGTGCGGTTCATGCGGGCCTCGGTGCGCACGTTCAGCAGTTCCAGGTTGATTTTATTGGTTTCCAGCGTGCTGGCATCGCCCGTCTCCAGACGGCGGCGGTAGTAGGCGGCCAGCTCCTCGGCATTCTTCAGCCGCTCGTCCAGCAGCTGCTGCTGGCGGCTGAGGTGGATGATGTCGAGGCAGGCTTCCTGTGCCTGGAGCAGGATGGCTTGCCGCTGGGCGTTGGACTGAGCGTCCAGGGCGTTGGCCTTGAGGCGGTTCAGGCGGGCACGGCTGACGTAGAGCGAAGGGAAGTCGAAGCTCTGGGCAATGACCAGCTCGCCCACGGTGATGTTCTTGTCCTGCGAGTCCCACAGGTGGGCATACGACAGGGTGGGGTCGGCCAGGTTGTTCGAGGCGCGGTTCTCCAGCTTCTGTGCCTCCGTGGTGCGGGCGTTGGCCTGCAGTTCCTTGTTGTTGGCCTCCACCTGCTGGAGGATGGCTTCGATGCCGCTTTGGGCGTGCAGCCCTGCCGCCAGGGCAAGGCATGCACAGATGATTATTGTCTTCTTCATTTCTTCTTGGTGTGTATGAGCAGATAAACGATGGGGATGATGAACCCGTTGAGGAAGGTCGACGTCAGCAGACCGCCGAGGATGACCTTCGCCATGGGGCTTTGTATCTCGTTGCCGGGCAGGTCGCCGCCCAGGGCCAGCGGGATGAGGGCCAGCGCACTGCTGAGGGCCGTCATCAGGATGGGGTTCAGTCGGTCGAGCGAGCCGCGGATGATGCTGTCGTGCAGCGAGTAGCCTTCCACGCGCTGCAGGTGGTTGTAGTGGCTGATGAGCAGCATACCGTTGCGCGTGGCGATGCCGAACAGCGAGATGAAGCCGATGATGGCCGGGATGCTCACCTCGCCGGTGGTCAGCAGCAGGGCGAAGACGCCTCCGATGAGGGCCAGCGGCAGGTTGATGAGGATGACGGCGCTCTCCCTGACGCTGCGGAACTCGTGGTAGAGCAGCAGGAAGATGACGACGATGGACATCAGCGACGTCAGCAGCAGCGTGCGGCTGGCCGCCTGCTCGCTCTCGAACTGGCCGCCGTATTCCACGTGGTAGCCTTCGGGCAGCTTGATGTCGGCGTCGATGCGGGCCTGGATGTCGGTCACCACGGAGCGCAGGTCGCGGTCGGCCACGTTGGCCGAGATGACTATCTTGCGCTTCACGTTCTCGCGGCTGATGCTGTTGGGGCCCATGGACGAGCGGATGTCGGCCACATAGCTGAGCGGCACCTGACGGCCGTCGCCCGTGTCAATCATCAGGTCGCTTATCTTCGAGGCCTGGTCGCGCAGGTCGTCGCGCAGGCGGACGGTGAGGTTGAACGACTTGCCCTGCTCGTAGACCTGCGACACGGCCTCGCCCGCCAGGCAGGCGTTGACGTACTCGGCAAACTGGGGCAGGGTGATGCCGTAGCGGGCCAGCATCTCGCGGCGGGGCGTCAGCGTCAGCTGCGGACGCTCGATCTGCTGCTCGACGGTGAGGTCGGCCACGCCCTCGACGTCCTGTATCTTGTCCCTTATCTGGCTGGCGAGGCTGAACATGCGGTTCAGGTCGTCGCCGAAGAGCTTGATGGCGATGTTGGCCTTCGTGCCGCTGAGCATGGCGTCGATGCGGTGGCTGATGGGCTGGCCTATCTCGACGTTGACGCCGGACAGGGTGGCGAGCTTCTCGCGCACCTCGGCCACCACCTCGCTGCGCGAACGGTCTGTCAGCTCGAAGGGGGCCTCGATTTCCGACCCGTTCACGCCGCGCGAATGTTCGTCCAGCTCAGCGCGGCCGGTCTTGCGGGCTACGGTCTGGATTTCGGGCACGGTGAGCAGCAGTTCCTCGGCCCGTCGGCCGATGGCGTCGCTCTCTTCGAGCGAGATGCCCGGCAGCGAGGAGAGGTTGATGGTGAACGACCCTTCGTTGAAGGGCGGCAGGAACGAGCGGCCCAGGGTGAAGAACAGGCCCAGGGCGACGGCGAAGAGGGCGACGGTGCAGCCCAGCACGGCACGCTTTTGTTGTAAAGCTTTTTCGAGTACGATGCCGTAGACCTTCTTCAGCGTGCGGGCCACGGCGGAGTCGCCCGAATCGGCCCCACAGGTACTTCTGGAGGGGGGTGCCGGAGACTCTAAGGAGTCGTCGCCCGAAACTCTAGGGAGTCTTGCTTCATGACTCCCTAGAGTCTCAGCCCGTGACTCTAGGGAGTCTTCGGGGCTGACTTCGGGGTGTATCTGAATGTCTTCAGAATGTTTATCTTCTTTACTGCGCAGCAGGTACGAGCAGAGCACGGGCGTCAGCGTCAGCGCCACTACTGTCGAGGCTGCCAGGGCGGTGATGAAGGCGATGCCCAGCGGGACGAGCATGCGCCCCTCCATGCCGCTCAGGAAGAACAGGGGCACGAAGCTGACGACGATGATGAGCGTGGAGTTGAGGATGGGCATGCGCACCTCGCGCGAGGCGTTGAACACTACCTGCAGCACGGGCAGACGGCGCTCGGGCGGCAAGAGGCGGTTTTCGTGCAGGCGGCGCCAGACGTTCTCCACATCGACGATGGCGTCATCGACCAGCGAACCGATGGCGATGGCCATACCGCCCAGACTCATGGTGTTGATGGTGAGCCCCATGTAGTGGAGCACCAGCACGGACACGACGAGCGACAGGGGCAGGGTGACGAGCGAGATGAGGGTCGTCCGCACGTTGGCCAGGAAGAGGAACAGCACGATGACCACGAAGATGCCGCCTTCGACGAGCGACTTGCGCACGTTACCGATGGAGCTTTCGATAAAGCGGCTCTGGCGGAAGATGTCGGTCGATACCTTCACGTCGGGGGGCAGGTTCTTCTGCAGGTCCTGGAGGGCGGCTTCCAGCTTGCCGGTCAGCTCCAGCGTGCTGGTGGCGGGCTGCTTCGTCACGGTGAGCAGCACGGCGGGTTTGCCGCGTTCCGAGGCCAGTCCCAGCTTGGGCGTCTGCGCGCCGATGCGCACGTCGGCCACGTCTTCCAGCAGGACGGGGGCGGCGAGTGAGCCGTCACTGTCCGTAGTGGACTTTACCACGGTCTTGCCCAGCAGTTCGGTGTTGGTCGTAGCCGTCAGTCCGCGCACGATGTACTCGTTGCCGTATTCGTAGATGACGCCTCCGTTGGCGTTGAGGTTCATGCCGCGGGTGGCACCGAGCACCTGACCCAGCGTGACGCCGTAGTGGCGCATGCGCTCGGGGTCGAGCTGTATCTGGTATTCCTTGATGTCGCCTCCCAGCACGGCCACCTGCGCCACGCCTCCGGTGGAGAGCAGGCGCGGACGGATGGTCCAGTCGGCCAGCGTGCGCAGGTCGAGCATGGAGGTGGAGTCGGCCGTGAGGCCCACGATCATCATCTCGCCCAGGATGGACGACTGCGGTCCCAGCGTCGGCTTGCCCACGCTTTCAGGCAGTTCTTCGGCCACGAGCGAGAGCTTTTCGCTGACAATCTGTCGGGCCAGGTAGATGTCCGTGTCCCAGTCGAATTCCACCCAGACCACGGAGAAGCTGTGGGTGGACGAAGAGCGTACGCGGCGCACGTGTGTGGCGCCATTGACGGCGGTTTCGATGGGGAAGGTGACGAGCTGTTCCACCTCCTCGGCTGCCATGCCGTTGGCTTCGGTCATGACGACCACGGTCGGCGCGGTGAGGTCGGGAAACACGTCCACTTCCGTGTGCATGGCGGTGTAGGTACCGCCCACGAGCAACAGCACCGAGGCGACGAGCACCAGGATGCGGTTCTGTAGGGAGAAGTGTATGATTTTGTTGAGCATAACTTGTTAAATGAAGAATTAAGAATGAAGAACGAAGAATTCCTGTGTATGGAAATTCTTCATTAGGAAGCGCAGCTTCCATTCTTCATTTTCCATTGAATTAGTGTTCATGACTATGCGCCGGAAGTGCGTTCGCCGCTCCGGCCAGTTTCACCTGATAGGCACCGCGGGTCACGAGGCGGTCGCCTGCCTTCAGCCCGCTGAGTACCTGCACGCGCTGGCCGTTGTCGGCACCCAGGGTGACGAGCTGCTTGCGGTAGCACTCCTCGTCCAGCTGCAGGTAGACATAGAAGCTGCCCTGTTCTTCGGTCAGGGCCGAACGGGGCACGCTGATGACACCTTCCATCGGGCGTGCCAGCAGGTAAATCTCGACAAAGGAGCCGGGCACCACGTCGCCGCGGTTGTCGAACTCGAAGGTCACGGGGATGTAGTAACTGCCTTCGCCCGAGGCCTTGCCGTAGGACAGCAGACGGCCGTTCAGGTCCTGCAGGGCATACACCTTGCTGTTATAGGGCGTACAGAAGTTGGCCGAGGTGATGGCGGGCAGCGAGGCATAGTACTTCTCCGACACGTCGGCACGGAGGAAGAGGCGGCGGTTCTGTGTGATGCTCACCAGCGGCTGGCCCACGGTGACGTAGTCGCCTTCCTTCACCAGCAGGCTCTTCACGTAGCCGCCTATGGGGGCGGTGACGGCCTGCCCGCGGTCGGTGTGGTTCTTGGCCACGGCCTCGTAGCTGATGCGGGCGTTCTCATACGCCTGCTTGGCCTGAGCGAAGTCCTTCTCCGAGACGATGCGGCTCTCTACGAGTGCCTGCATGCGTTCGTATTCCTTCTTCGACACCTCGTAGGCTACGCGGGCTTTCTGCACGGGGTCGCCCTCGGCGATGTTGCCCGACGAAAGCAGGACGAGCGGCATGCCTTCGCGCACGCTCATGCCCTCGGTTACTTTCCCCTTGAACGACACGACGCCTGCCACGGTGGCTACGGCTACCCGTTCGTCACCCTGCGCGGCCAGTACCTGCCCGCTGGTCTTGATGACCTGGGTGAAGCTGCCCGGCTCTACGGTACCTGTCTCTACGCCTGCGGCCTGTGCCTTGGCGGGCGGCATGACGATTTCGTCCGAGGCGCCTTCGGCGTGTCCCTCTTCTTCAGCATGTGCGTCTCCTTCATGGTCGTGGCTGTGGCCTGCTTCCTCGTGGGCATGCTGTTCGTGGTCATGGTCATGTTCGTGGTTGTGGGCTTCGGTAGCATGGTCGTGCCCTTCGTGTCCGTGGTCGGACTGGCTGTTGCAGGAGCCCAGCGACCATGCGACGAGGACTCCCAGAAATATCAGTTTCTTCATTGATAGATGTGGATTAAGTTCTTGCTATTAATAAATGTGGTTTCCGGTTGCAAAGGTACATGTACGGAGGCTGCAACCGGATTGCAATGTGCGGGCGCACACGGCAACGCTCAGGCAAGAAGGCTGGGAGGAGCCCTTAATCCCGAGGCACGGGTGATGTAGACACCGTGCAGCGATTCGATATAGGGAGAATATAAAGCAGTTGAATAAAAAACGGTGTAGGGAGACAACAGGCTGACAAGCAGACTGAGGTCGGCCGGTTGCAGGACAGGGCGAGGCTGGGGAGCCTGGCGCTCCACCCGCGGCGTGCGCTGGACGAACTGGTGGGTGAGGCAGCCCTTGTCGTGGCAGCAGTTGGGATGGCCTGCCGGATGGTGGTGATGATTCGTTTCGCCGCAACCCGTATGCAGGTCGTTCTTCAGGCAGATGGCCTCACTGCCATGATGATGATGGGGCACGACGGGCACTGCCAGCATCAGGATGCTGAGCAGGAGCAGCAGTGCGGTAATGTAGGGCTTCCGTATCATCATAGCGTTCAATGTGAAGTTGCGCAAAGATAAGGATTATTTCTTTTCCAGCTCGTTGAGTGACTCCATTTTTTTCTTTTCCAGGAATTCGTAAACGCCGCAGAGGTGTTCGCGGACTCGCTGGTGGCCGAACTCATAGACTTTGCTTACCAGGCCGTCGAGGAAGTCGCGGTCGTGGCTTACGACAATCAGCGTACCGTCGAAGTCCATCAGTGCTTGCTTCAGGATGTCCTTGGTCTTCAGGTCGAGGTGGTTGGTGGGCTCGTCCAGGATGAGCAGGTTCACCGGCTCGAGCAGCAGCCTGATCATGGCCAGACGGGTACGCTCGCCGCCGGAGAGCACCTTGACCTTCTTCATCGAGGCTTCGGGACTGCCGAACATGAAGGCGCCCAGCAGGTCGCGTATCTTGTTACGTATCTCGCCCTTGGCCACGTCGTCGATGGTCTGGAAGACGGTCAGGTTCTCGTCGAGCAGGGAGGCCTGGTTCTGGGCGAAGTAGCCTATCTGCACGTTGTGGCCCAGCGTCAGGGTGCCTTCGTGCTCAATTTCGCCCATGATACATTTTACCAATGTGGACTTTCCCTCACCGTTGCGGCCCACGAAGGCCACCTTGTCGCCACGCTCGATGGTGAGCGTCGCGTTCTTGAATACCACGTGATCGCCATACGTCTTGCCCACGCCGTCCATGATGACGGGGTAGTTGCCCGAGCGGGGCGATGGGGGGAACTTGAGGCGCAGGGCCGAGGTGTCTTCCTCGTCCACTTCGAGCAGCTCCAGCTTTTCCAGCATCTTCACGCGGCTCTGTACCTGCAGAGTCTTGGAGTAGGTGCCCTTGAAGCGTTCGATGAACTCCTTCGTCTCAGCGATGAATTTCTGTTGCTCGTCGTAGGCCTTCTGCTGCTGTTCGCGGCGTTCCTTGCGTAGCTCGAGGTATTTGGAGTAGTTTACCTTGTAGTCGTAGATGCGGCCCATCGTGACCTCGATGGTGCGGGTGGTGATGTTGTCCACAAACTTGCGGTCGTGGCTGATGACTACCACCGCCTTGCCGTTGCTGATGAGGAAGTCTTCGAGCCACTGGATGGACTCGATGTCGAGGTGGTTGGTGGGCTCGTCGAGGAGCAGTACGTCGGGCGTCTGAAGAAGCAGCTTGGCCAGCTCGATGCGCATGCGCCATCCGCCGCTGAAGTCGCTCGTGGGGCGGTTGAAATCCGTCCGTTCGAAGCCAAGGCCCAGCAGGGTTTTCTCCACATCCTCCTCGTAGTTGGTGGCGTCGATAGCATAGTATTTCTCGCTCAGGGCCGATACCTGTTCGATGAGCTCCATGTAGCTGTCGCTCTCGTAGTCGGTACGCGTTTCCAGCTCCTTGTTCAGGCGGTCAATTTCAGCCTCCATCTCGTGCAGGTGGGCAAAGGCCTGTGCCGTTTCTTCGAACACGGTGCGTCCGTCTTCGGTCATCAGGTGCTGGGGCAGGTAGGCGATGACACAGTCCTTGGGAGCCGACACCTTGCCGCGGGTGGGCTGGCGTACGTCGGCCAGAATCTTCAGCAGGGTACTCTTTCCCGCTCCGTTCTTGCCCATGAGGGCGATGCGGTCTTTTTCGTTGATTACGAAGGATATGTCACTGAACAGGGTGGTGCCGCCAAACTCTACGGCCAGTCCGTCTATGCTTATCATATATATAATGTCATTGTTTGAGGGTGCAAAGATAGTGCAAACCGAGTGAAGTACAAAAGAGGAAAACATAGTTTTCATCTTTTGTATTTCCGAGGTGTAGCCTATGTTCTGAAAAGATAGTGCAAACCGAGTGAAGTACAAAAGAGGGAAATACAGTTTTCATCTTTTGTATTTCCGAGGTGTAAAAACAAAAACTCTTATGTTGCATAACATAGCCTTTAGGTTGTTCCTTTCCTAAATATTTGTTTCCTTTGTGTCAGCATAGTTCAGTACAGAAAAAGATTCAAATAAACAGGTGCGATGGACGCTAAATTGTTCGGACAGCAATCGAGTAAGGTTACCCAGTTGGCGGACCTGATCAGCCAGGCAATTTCCATGCGGGAATTTCTTGAAGGGGATTCTTTGCCGTCCATCAACGAGTTGAGTCGGCGGTACGGAGTGTCGCGTGATACGGTTTTCAAAGCTTTCAGTGATTTGAGGGAGAGAGGTATCATCGACTCGACTCCTCGCAAGGGTTATTTTGTGACAGGTCAGGTCACCAATGTGCTGTTATTGCTTGACCAATATACTCCTTTCAAGGAAACGTTATACAATAGTTTTGCAAAACACCTTCCAGTCAATTATAAGGTGGATTTGCTTTTCCATCAGTATAATGAACGTCTTTTCAGTACAATCGTTCGGGAGTCTGTCGGAAAGTACAACAAATATGTTGTGATGAATTTTGATAATGAAAGATTCAGCGCCTCTTTAAATAAAATCAGTCCTGCCCGTCTTTTGTTGCTCGATTTTGGGAAGTTTGAAAAAGAACGGTATTCTTATGTTTGTCAGGACTTTGATGAATCTTTTTATGGTGCCTTGCAACGTTTGGACGACCGCTTTTCTTCGTATCGGAAGTTTGTATTTCTTTTTCCTTCTTCTTTGAAGCATCCTCAAAGCAGTAAAGACTATTTCTTTCGTTTCTGTCAGGATTATAACCTTTCCGGAAGTGTAGAGGAAGATATCGAAAACTTGAAAGTGGAGAAAGATACGGCCTATTTGGCAATTAAGCAACAGGACGTAGTGAAAGTGGTGAAGCAAGGAAGGCTGGCCGGGTTGAAGTGTGGAAAGGATTTCGGTCTGCTGGCTTATAATGACATTCCTTCTTATGAAGTGATCGACGAGGGGATTACGGCTTTGACGATCGATTGGCAGCAGATGGGAAATGAAGTGGCTCGCTTTGTGCTGGACAATGCGGTGGTGCAGAAATATCTGCCTACGGAAGTCCGGCTTCGGAATTCACTTTGATCTTTTGAAGTGTTTTCAGTACAGTTCAGTGTAGGAAAATGGATGAATAAATATAGATGATATTGTAAGAATTAAATAGAACAGTTTATGAAAAAGTATCCTAAAATTGGTATCCGCCCGACCATCGACGGTCGTCAGGGTGGTGTTCGCGAGAGTTTGGAAGAAAAGACCATGAGCTTGGCAAAAGCAGTGGCCGAGTTGATCAGCAGTAACCTGAAGAATGGCGACGGCAGCCCCGTAGAGTGTGTGATTGCCGACGGTACCATCGGTCGTGTGGCCGAAAGTGCCGCTTGTGCCGAGAAATTCGAACGCGAAGGGGTAGGCTCTACCATTACCGTCACTTCCTGCTGGTGCTATGGTGCCGAGACGATGGACATGAATCCTTATTATCCGAAAGCCGTGTGGGGCTTCAACGGAACGGAGCGTCCGGGTGCCGTTTATCTGGCTGCCGTATTGGCTGGTCATGCTCAGAAGGGTCTTCCAGCTTTTGGCATTTATGGCCATGATGTACAGGACTTGGATGACAACACGATCCCTGCCGACGTGGCCGAGAAGATACTTCGCTTTGCACGTGCCGCCCAAGCCGTGGCTACGATGCGTGGCAAGTCTTACCTTTCTATGGGTAGCGTGTCTATGGGTATCGCAGGTTCTATCGTCAATCCAGATTTCTTCCAAGAGTATCTGGGCATGCGCAACGAGTCGGTTGACCTGACCGAAATCATCCGCCGCATGACGGAAGGCATTTATGACAAGGAAGAGTATGCCAAGGCGATGGCATGGACAGAGAAATATTGCAAGGTGAACGAAGGTGAAGACTTCAAGAACCGTCCTGAGAAACGCAAGACGCGTGAGCAGAAAGATGCTGACTGGGAATTCATCGTAAAGATGATGATCATCATGCGCGACCTGATGATGGGCAATCCGAAACTGAAGGAAATGGGCTTCAAGGAAGAGGCATTGGGACACAACGCCATTGCCGCAGGTTTCCAAGGCCAGCGCCAATGGACCGACTTCTATCCCAACGGTGACTATCCAGAAGCACTGCTCAACACTTCCTTCGATTGGAATGGCATCCGCGAAGCCTTTGTGGTGGCTACAGAGAACGATGCCTGCAACGGCGTAGCCATGCTCTTCGGCCATCTGCTGACCAATCGTGCACAGATCTTCTCCGACGTGCGTACGTATTGGAGCCCTGAGGCCGTGAAGCGTGTGACGGGTAAGGAACTCACAGGGTTGGCATCCAACGGTATCATCCATCTGATTAATTCTGGTGCTACGACGTTGGACGGTTCCGGCCAGTCGGTGGACGAAGCAGGCAATCCTGTGATGAAGGAGCCTTGGAACATGACTCAGGCCGATGTGGACAACTGCCTGAAGGCTACGACCTGGTATCCTGCCGACCGTGACTACTTCCGTGGCGGTGGCTTCTCGTCCAACTTCCTGTCCAAAGGCGGCATGCCTGTCACGATGATGCGCCTGAACCTGATCAAAGGCCTTGGCCCTGTGCTTCAGATAGCAGAAGGATGGACGGTGGACATCGATCCTGAAATCCATGAGAAGCTGAACATGCGTACCGACCCGACTTGGCCTACGACTTGGTTCGTTCCTCGTCTGTGTGACAAACCTGCCTTCAAGGATGTCTATTCGGTTATGAACAACTGGGGAGCCAACCATGGTGCCATCAGTTACGGCCACATTGGTCAGGACCTGATTACGCTGGCTTCTATGTTGCGTATTCCCGTCTGCATGCACAATGTGGAAGACGATAAGATCTTCCGTCCTGCCGCATGGAATGCTTTCGGTATGGACAAGGAAGGCGCCGACTATCGTGCATGCAATGTATATGGACCTTTGTATAAATAAAAATAACACGTTAGGGTGAAGTCTTGCTTTCGTCGGATGAAAGCATTGCTTTCTTGAGTAGAAAACGATGCTTTGTCCGTACGAAAGCAATGCTTTGTTTCTATCATATTAATGAATCGAATTTAAAAAAACGAGAACATCATGGACACTCCTCAAGAGGGTTATCGTGTACAGACCTATCATGTACCTGTAAAAAGATATTGCCAGACACTTGACTTGCGTGACAATCCTGAACTGATAGCCGAATATCGGAAGCGCCATAGCCGTGCGGAAGTGTGGCCGGAAATATTGGCGGGCATTCGTGAAGTGGGTATTCTGGAAATGGAAATATATATAGTGGGCACACGTCTTTTTATGATCGTAGAGACGCCGCTCGATTTCGATTGGGATGCGGCGATGGCCCGGCTGGACACACTGCCTAGACAACGCGAATGGGAGGCCTATATGTCAGTCTTTCAGCAGGCTGATCCTCAAGCCAGCTCTGCTGGGAAATGGAAACTGATGGAACGGATGTTCCATTTATATGAGTAATAATAGATCCGATAAGAAACCATGAAAACCGATAAAGCTTCCATTCTTTCAAAGGACGGCGTAAGTTACCTGATTCCTTTTGTGTTGATAACTTCTTGTTTTGCCTTGTGGGGATTTGCCAACGACATTACCAATCCGATGGTGAAGGCTTTCTCCAAAATTTTCCGTATGAGTGCTACCGATGGTGCATTGGTGCAGGTAGCGTTTTATGGCGGATATTTCGCCATGGCTTTTCCTGCTGCCATGTTCATCCGCAGGTATTCGTACAAGGCTGGAGTCTTGTTGGGGCTCGGCATGTATGCTTTCGGAGCTTTCCTTTTCTTTCCCGCCAAGATGACAGGAGAGTATTATCCTTTCTTGATTGCATATTTTATTTTGACCTGTGGACTTTCTTTCTTGGAAACCAGTTGCAATCCCTATATCCTTTCCATGGGTACCGAGGAAACTGCTACTCGAAGGCTGAATCTGGCCCAGTCTTTCAATCCGATTGGATCGTTGGCTGGAATGTATGTGGCTATGAACTTTATTCAGGCGCGTCTTCATCCACTCGATACGGCCGATCGTGCTCTCTTGGACGAGCAGGAGTTTGAGGCGATCAAAGATAGTGATCTCAGTGTGCTGATTGCTCCTTATTTGGCCATTGGTCTGGTTATCTTGCTGATGCTGATACTGATCCGTTTGGTCAAGATGCCTAAAAATGGGGAGGAAAACCACAATATAAATTTTGTTCCTACCTTGAAGCGTATCTTTACACAATCCCGCTATCGGGAAGGTGTTATTGCGCAATTCTTTTATGTAGGTGCGCAGATCATGTGCTGGACGTTCATTATCCAGTATGGTACGCATCTTTTCATGTCGCAAGGTATGGAAGAAAAGGCGGCAGAAATCCTTTCGCAGAAATATAATATTGTGGCGATGGTCATCTTCTGTATCAGTCGTTTTGTTTGTACCTTTATTCTTCGTTATCTGAATGCAGGTCGTTTGCTGATGATTTTGGCTGTATTGGGAGGCGTGTTTACGTTGGGGGCCGTCTTCTTGCAGAATATTTATGGCTTGTATTCGTTGGTTGCCATTTCGGCTTGTATGTCTCTGATGTTTCCTACCATTTATGGTATTGCGTTGAAAGGGCTTGGCGAAGATGCCAAGTTTGGTGCGGCTGGTCTGATCATGGCTATATTGGGAGGCTCTGTGTTGCCTCCGTTGCAGGCACTTGTAATTGATATGAAGACTGTCGGTGGTTTCCCAGCAGTTAATCTGTCTTTCCTTCTTCCCTTTATCTGTTTTATCGTCATATCGTGGTATGGCTATCGTACGATTCGTAACAGATGGTAGGCTGGTGGGAGGAAAGTCGTTATAAAAAATGAGAATGTATCAAAATAGCTTCACTTCATTTTGATACATCCTCATTTTGAAAACAGAAATGGTATTTATTTCGTTTCTGTTTTTCGTTCTGTCATTTTCTTTTGTATGAATTGTATCTTTAGGTTGGCTTCTTCTATATTTTTCTTGATTTCGGTGATGGCAGAAAGTGTTTTGCCAAGTTCGTAGATATCGGATGCTGCTTGGCGGTCGGCTGGTAGCATGTGGGTTGTATAAGAACGCTCACCTTTGAAGTCAACGCGAAGGTTTTTGTCTTTGTTGGCTGCCACAAAAGCTATGACACCTCCGTCTTCTCCTAATTTATAATCCGCTTTTTCGATATACTCTCCCAAGTCGGTGGTTTCGTAACTGTCACGTGAAACGGAAGTCTCCGTGAAGTTACCATCGGGTGCGGTTACCTTTACGGCTGTGTGGTGGATGTTATAACTACCACAATAAATGGATGTCAGGCTGACTACACCTGTCTCGTCTGTTTGAAATCTCAGAAAAGAGCGGTGCAAATTTCGTTCAATGACTTGTGCGGGCACCAGGTAATGTCCGATACGTTGATAGGCTGTGTCTTTTTCCAGAATAAATTTGTTTTTGATGGCTTCGAATTCTTGTTGTTTTACAGCTAGCATGCTGTCCAAATATTCCAGTGTCTTTTGTTGCTCTTTCAGTTCGACTTCCTGCATCAGGTAGATACCCTGACGGCGGGTGTCGAAGGCTTTGGGATAAAGTATTTTGATGCTGTCTATTTGCATCTTCGCTTCGTTGTAGTTGCCGGCTTCGAAGGCGGCACGTGCTTCGGCCAGTTTTAGAGCGGCTTTTTTTTCTACGTTTTCGCATGCAACCAATGTGCTGCAAAGACATGCCAGAATGATAATTTTTTTCATATATATAATCTGAATTTTTATGGATGTTACAATGTGGTTGTCCTTGTCGCGACAAAAATAGAAATAATATCGCTATCTTTGCCGCCGCGAAACCATTAAAATGCAAACAGACTGAATTATGATTGAACTGACAGCTGATGAACTGAAGCAGCGCTTCGATGCTAAGATATTCAAACAAATCTCTGAAACGGCCGATGAACTTGGATTGGAATGTTACGTCGTTGGTGGATACGTGCGTGACATATTCCTGCAACGTCCGTCAAAGGATATTGATGTCGTTGTGGTAGGTAGTGGAATAGCCATGGCTGAAGCATTAGGGCGGCGGTTGGGACGTGGAGCTTATGTATCCGTGTTCAAGAACTTCGGTACAGCACAGTTGAAATATCGGGGGACGGAGGTTGAGTTTGTCGGTGCCCGCAAGGAATCTTATACACACGATTCACGGAAACCTATCGTCGAAGACGGCACATTGGAAGATGACCAGAACCGGCGCGATTTTACAATCAATGCCCTGGCTGTTTGTTTGAACAGTGCGCGTTATGGTGAGTTGGTGGATCCTTTCGGTGGAATGGATGATCTGAAGGAACGCACCATTCGCACGCCACTCGACCCTGACATTACGTTCAGTGACGATCCGTTGCGCATGATGCGTTGCATCCGTTTCGCCACGCAACTCAATTTCTACATCGATGATGAGACTTTTGAGTCGCTTTGTCGTAATAGGGAACGCATCGGAATTATTTCCAAAGAGCGTATCGCAGACGAATTGAATAAGATTATGTTGTCGCCGATCCCTTCAAAAGGTTTTATTGATTTGGACAGAAGTGGACTTCTTGAACTGATCTTTCCCGAATTGGTGGCTCTGCAAGGAATAGAGACTCGCAATGGGCGGGCGCATAAGGACAATTTCTATCATACATTGGAAGTGCTTGACAATATCAGTCGTAAGACTGATAACTTATGGTTGCGTTGGGCGGCTTTGTTGCATGACATTGCCAAACCTGCTACGAAGCGGTGGGATCCGCGTGCGGGTTGGACCTTCCATAACCATAATTTTATAGGCGAGAAAATGATACCCAATATTTTCCGCAAGATGAAGCTGCCTATGAATGAGAAAATGAAATATGTACAGAAACTTGTGGGATTGCACATGCGTCCAATCGTGATAGCCGATGAAGAGGTTACGGATTCTGCTGTTCGCCGACTGCTTTTTGAGGCAGGTGACGACATCGATGATCTGATGACTTTGTGTGAGGCGGATATTACGTCAAAGAACTCTGAGCGTAAGAAGCGTTTCTTGGAAAATTTCCAGTTGGTACGTCAGAAATTGAAAGATTTGGAGGAACGCGACCGCATCCGCAACTTTCAGCCTCCTGTCAGTGGTGACGAGATTATGCGTACCTTCGGCCTTTCTCCCTGTCAGCAGGTGGGAGCTTTGAAAAGTGCCATCAAAGATGCCATTCTTGACGGTGTTATTCCTAACGAATATGAGGCTGCCCGTCAGTTTATGCTCCAACGGGCAGAGAAGATGGGATTAAAGGTGTCAGAGGGATGAGGAACTAGTATTTCTGCATGGCCGTTCGGGGAAAGTGATCACCACCTCGCGTGGCGTAGCAATTCCTACAAATCCGATTCCTCCACTGACGTTGCAGGATAAGGAAACGGGTTCCATCAGGGTGGTGTCGTAGTCATCATCATCCAGACAGTTCAGGGCCTTCAGGTAGCGGTAATAGTCGGCTGTCAGGTTGAGCAGGCGGATGTGGATGGATTGGGTACAATATGTCTTACCGTAGGTAATGCCGTAGAGCGGATTGGCCGTAAAGTCATCATAGAGGCGGGTGTATACCTTGAGCGTGGCCGAACTGTTGCGGAAACGGTTGTCGGTGAAGATGTTGTACTTGTTCTCGATGCGGGGAAACATCAGGTTGTCTTCATCTTCCTGTGAATGACTTATGTTGCCGTCGGTCAGGATGATGTCTTCGCGGTTGACAAGGTCGCTGTATATTTGGGTGGTCAGGCTGTCGCGTTCGGTGTATATCAGATTATGGTTTTCGTCTTCGATGAAGTTTCCCTGTTCGTCCCTGAGGTATTCGTAGATGTGGTAACGTACCAGGAACTGGTTACGGATGTCCAGCCGGTAATGGTTGCTTTCGTTGGCTATGTCATTCATTGTCAAGAGGTAACGACGATGGGGAGTGACGATGCCGCTGCTCATGTTGATCGGGACGGTACAGGTGTCCACACGGAAATCCTGGGGAGGTTGGGGAACCTGTACTTCTGCCGCAGCCCGAAGGGTTCCACCTTGGGCTGTTGCTTCCAGACGGATGAGGTCGCCGGGTTGCAGGGGAGTTGATAGGCGATATTTTCTGTAATGTATGTTTTTTAATAGCGTTTCGTAATCTTCCGGAGAGAGCCATTCTCCTGGATAAGGATAGATGTCTTCCGGTTTGAAAGCTTGGGGAGTTTCGGTGAGTCGTCCGTTGACGTAAAGGGTGAGTATGGCATCGTCATTTACTTTGTCCAAATTGTCGCCTGTACTTAGGTATAGATATACTTCGTTTGTTTTACCTTCTCCTGCTTCGAGTAGAGCGTTCATGACGAGGCAGGGTTGTCTCATTTCAGGGTTATAGGGAATTTCGTTCTCACATGACAATAATCCGCAAAGAGTTACTGTATATATAATAAAGAATAAATGTTTCCGTTTCATATTCGTTTGTAGGAAATGTAGTTCTTAAAATCTGTATGTATAGGTCACAGAGGGAATACATGGCAGGATGGTCATTTTTTTGATGACGGTTCTTGACTTTGAATCTATTTGTATGGCGCCTCCTTGACCGTTATTGACCCAACTGTTGGTCAACTGCTTCCGTTGGGTATATACCAGGTTGGGGTTCATGGCGTTGTAGGCATTGTAGAGGCTGATGTTCCAGGTACGCATTCCGTGCTTGGTCTTCTTGTTGAAGTTTACGCCTAGGTTCAGGCGATGGGTAGCAGGTAGACGGTAGTTGTTACGACCTGATATGTAATCAGTTTCTTCAGTGCTACCGTCAGGCTTGACGATGGCTGTCCGTCGTTCGGGGATGGTGAGGCAGCCTCCCGTGTAGAAGATCCATGAGGCACCTACGTCGATGCGGTCGCTGAAGCGATGGTTGACGCAAAGGTTGAGGCTGTGCCGCCGGTCGTATTTGTGGGGAAACCATCGGCCGTGGTTGATACTGCCGTTTGGGAAGCGGCGTTCGCTCTTGGCCAGTGTGTACGAAAGCCAGCCTGTCGTGTTTCCTATGGTGCGCTGAGCCATCAGTTCCAGTCCGTAGCTGCGGCCTTGGCCCATTTCTACTTTTTCTTCCCAATGGGTGGAGGTACCGAAGAAGGAGACTCCGTCCTGGTACTCCAGAATGTGCCGCATCTGTTTGTAGTAACCTTCCAGTGAGAATTCCCAGCCGGGCAGGTCGGTATAGTATGTGCCGACGGAGTATTGGTTGGCATACATGGGGCGTATGTTTCTGGTGATGGGTACCCACAGGTCAGTAGGCATGGAGAAGGGAGTGGCGGTGAGCAGATGGACGTATTGGGCCATGCACGAGTAGGAGGCTTTGGTAGCGATGCCCTTTCCCCAGTCGTAACGGGCGGAGATGCGGGGTTGTGCCGACAGATAGTTCTTGCCTTGTGTGTGGAACAACGAGGCTCGTATACCGAGGTTCAGGCTGAACCGGCCGGTAGCTTCCCAGTTGTCTTCTCCGTAGAGCGACAGTTCCATGCCCCGTTGCGGAAGGTTGCTGCTGGTGGCATAGGTGGTGTCCTGCCGGGCAGAGCCATCGTTTATGTTGCCGATATGTGAGGTTGATACACCCGGCGTGAACAGGTGATGGATGAACTCACTGCCGAAGCGGATGTGATGACGGGTGGAAGGTGTGAAGTCGAAGTCGGCACGCAGGCTCCAGTCGCGAATGCCCGAACGGAACTCCGAGCGATATCGGTGGTAGTCGTATAGTTTTCCCTGATAATCGGTACGATCTTCCGACGTTTCGTTCAGACTCATGCGGTACTGGTTGTAGGAAACAGTGAAGTTACTGAACAGCTGATTGCTAAATATGTGATTCCAGCGAGTGTAACCGATGAGGTTTCCCCAGTTCAGGCGGGTCTGGCTGATGTCTTTCTGATAAGTGATGTCGGATAGGGTGGGCGTACTGCTGAATTCGTTGTCGTACCGATAGTGGTCTTTGCCCCGATAGAAGCCTAGGAACAGGCGGTCGCTGTCGCCGAACTTATGGTTCACCTTGGCATTGATATCATAGAAATAATAGTTATATCGGTCGATGTCTTTGCCATTGCTTCCATTCTCTGTGGTTTTGATACCTTTAGGCAGCAGGATGCTGGGTGTGACGCGCATGCTGAGCGAAAACGACGTGCGTTCCTTTCGAATGGGGCCTTCAATGTGAAATTTGTCAGTAAGCAAGCCGATACTGAGGGTACCATGATAGCCGTTCATGTTACCGTCGTTGGTACGCACATCGACCACAGACGACAAGCGGCCGCCGTAGCGGGCGGGAAAACTGCTCTTAAAGAGGGTGACGTTCTTCACCGCTTCGGGCGTGAACACCGAGAAGATGCCCAACAGGTGGTCGGCGTTGTAGACGGGGATGCCGTCCAGCATCACCAGGTTCTGGTCGGGCGTGCCGCCACGAACGTACATGCCTGCAAAGCCCTCCATGCCTGCCTGTACGCCCGGCATCAGCTGGATAGTTTTCAGTACGTCAGCCTCGCCGAGGATGGAGGGAGTGTGGCGTATCTGTGTCATGGGGATGTCGTGTGCACCCATGTTAGTGGCATTGATGCTCGCCTCCCGCTTTTCCGACGTGACGATTACTTCCTGCAGCTCATTGTGTGTGTTGAGGGCGATGTTCAGTGTGGTATCTGCTGTCAGGCGGAAGCGGTCGGTCCGTGTGGAGTAACCCAAGTAGGAGGACGAGAGGCTCACCTCACCTTCGGGCAAGGTCAGGGTATAGAAGCCGTAGGCATTCGAGGCTGTTCCCACGGCGTAGCGGCTGTCCAGAATGTTGGCACCTATCAGTGTTTCGGCCGAAGCAGCGTCGGTGACGTAGCCGCTCACGGTGAAGCGTCGGCGTTCGCGCTTGCGGGGCATCTCGCGTTTGCGCAGCACGATGTGTTTGCCCGAGATTTCGAACTCTACCGGCTGGTCGCTGAAGGCCTGTTCCAGCACTTGGCCGATGGTGAGCTTCTGTACTTTCAGGTCGATGCGGCGGATGAGTCTGACTTCGTCGCCATAGACAAAGGTGTAATCTGTGGCATTCTCCAGTCGCGACACCAATGCGCGGAGAGTGGCGTTGCGGATGTCCATGGTGATGGGGGCCTGTGGGTTTTGGGCTTGGAGGCAGACTCCAAGCAACACCGCGCCCATCAGGAGCAGGAGCCTGAGGGGGCGGTGGGAACAGCTTGGTTCAGAATAGTTCATGGGTGGTTAAGTTTAGTTTGTAGGATGATGTTTTGGTTCTTGTCTTGTCGGTAGGTGAATCCGGCCGCGGCCTGCAACAGGTCGAGGATATGTGTCAGGCCCTCTCCGATGTCGAAGGTGGCCGTGAGGCGGTATTCGGCCAGCGTCGGGTCGGCGATGCGGATGTCCGTCTGATAGGTGTTGGCCAGCTGGCGGACGATTTCACGCAAGGGCTGGCTCTGGAAGCTCAACTGGCCGTGGCTCCAGCTGATGTCGTCGGCGGCATTGGGCAGGGATTCTTGCGTCAGGCTACCGCTGCTTTTGTGGTAGACGGCCCGTTCGTTGGGAGTCAGTACCAGCCGTTGCGACCGGCTGGGGAGGCTGACGGCTACGGAACCTTCGAGCAGCGTGGTGCGTACCTCACGGTCACGCGGATAGGCCTCGACATTGAAATGCGTACCCAGTACCTCTACCTGTACCTCACCCGCTTCTACCACGAACGGATGCGACGGGTCCTTCGCTACTTCGAAGTAGGCGCCTCCCTGTAGGGAGACTTCGCGTCGTGCCTCCCGCCGGAAGTCTTTCGGGTAGGTCAGCGTGGAGTAGCGGTTCAAGATGACTTCCGTGCGGTCGGGCAGGACGACGGTGCGCGTCTCCGCCTGTGCCGTCACCGTCATCATTTCCACGGGGCGGAGCTGTTCGTAGGCCTGCCATCCGGCCACGCAGAGCAGCACGACAGCCGCCATTCCGGCCACCCGCATCCAGAGGGTACGTCGCAAGCTGGTTCTTTTCAGCCGCGACTGAAGCAACGGCCAGGAACGGGCGGCGCTGAACCGGCCGCGAGGCGAGCGGGTCGAGGCCACAAGTCGGTCGAGCAGGGTTTCAAAAGGGTCTTTCTCTGTCATAAGCGTTTTCTTATTTTACTGTCAGTTTCAGCGTGATGGTCGTTGCTTTTACTTTTTTGTCTTTTGGCGTGCAGGTTAGTCTGATTTCGTCCGATTTCTGGATTTTGGCTGGATATATTCGTATGCGTACATGGGCGGTCTTCTTTTTCGGAGCAATGGTCACCTCTTTATCCAGTAATGTGTAGGCTGGTTGTCGTCCTGGTAGGTTCTTGATGCTGATGGTGGCTTTACGTTCGGTGTCTGTTTTTTCGGCAGCAATTACCTTCAGTGTTATTTCACGACTTTCCACTCCTCGCTCAAAGGTGTAGTTTTCCAGAAACTTTTCAAATCCCAGGTAGTCTTTAGGATACTTGTCGTTTTGGTTGTCGCATGCGGTCAGGCTCATTACAGCCAGCAATACCAGCATAAGGCTGGTTGTGGTAAGGATAGCTTTTTTCATGTTTAATCAGTTTTTATGGAGTTCCTTTTACCATTAAGACAGCGGAAAGTGGAAAACTCCCTACGCAGGAAACGATTTTTTTTCTGTGGGTGGCGTTTTTGTGTAAAGTTCCAATCGTTGTTCTGGCCATGAAAACGGGCAGCTTGAGACATGTCGTAGCCGATGAAGGTCGTTCCCAGTACTGGAAACGCCTGTTACCAAGGGTTGGAAACGGCTGTTCCCCGTGTAGGAAACGAGCGTTTCCAGTATGTGGAAACGAGTGTTTCCTTCGATGGTAACTGGTGTTTCCTTGTAAGGTAACGGGCTTTACGGGCTGTGACAGGTGGAGGAAGGCTGGATTATTTCAGCATTTCTTTCAGGCGGGAGACGGCTTTCTGCAGCTGGGCATCTACGGTCTTGACACTGATGCCCAGTTCTTCGGCCACTTGGGCATAGCTCTGCTTCTCTTCGCGGATGCGGATGAAGACTTCTCGGCAGCGTTCGGGCAGGCGGTCCAGCGCCTTGACGTAGCGGGCAAAGAGCTCTTCGCTGATGAGGCACTCCTCGGGCGAAGGGGCGGAAGCGTCGCTTTCGGTCAGGTCGGCGGAAAGGGAATCGTTTTGACGCGTTTCTTTTTCCAGGTAGTTGAGCGAGGCGTTGCGGGTAAGGATAAAGCAATAGTCCTCGATGTTCTGCACGGCGGCCAGCGTGTCGCGCTGCTTCCAGAGGGTGAGGAACACGTCGAGCACTACCTCCTGCGCCCATTCCTCGTGCTTCAGGTAGTAGTAGGCGATGCGGAACAGGCGGTCGTAGGTCAGGTCATAGAAGCCCTTGAAAGCCCTTTCGGAGCTTTCTTCCTTCATCTGTCGCAGGTATCTTCGGACTTCCTGTTCGGTCATGTTGCGCAGCTTTTTTCATGTATATGTGGCTGCAAAGATAGATTTTGATGGCGAAACGAGCAATTCCTTCGTTTTTTTCAACCTTCTTTAACGCTGTACTCTTCTATCGTGTCATTCTTTACGTGTCAGCTTCGCATAGAAGATAAGCGCAATGGCCGAAATGGCTCCGATACCAGTGAACCAGTACCAGATGTAGTGTGCGTTGGCCGAAGCGGCTTCCCATTCAGCCGTACTGGAGAATAGAGCGGGGTCGGGGCAGTAGGCTGTGAGCAATATGCCCGACAGACCGAATCCAAGGATAGAAGCCAGAAAGGAATGCAGATGGCTGAAGCCCAGATACAATCCTTCCTCTCCTTTGGGTGCCTGTAGGGAGAAGAATTCCATGTAGCGTGGTGAGATGAAACATTCGGCTAAAGCCTGTACGGCAATACCGGCAATCATCATGACGGTGATGGGGTGCATGCCCAAAATATCACCGTTGAACAGGTTGCCTGCGGCCATAATCAGTGCCGAGAGGGGAATGAGGAACATGCCGACGGTCATGGAAGTCAATGCTTTTCGGCGGGCCATCAGTCGGGTGACGAGGTTCACCAGCAGCACCACGACAAACGGATTGACGTTGGCAATCCAACCCGGACGGGCCGTTTCGCCAGCCATGCGGATTACGTATTTGGGCATTGTGGCATACATCTGGTGCTGAATCATCCAAAAACCGGTGACAATCAGAATCAGGAGCAGTAAGCGTCCGTTGGTGAATACTTTACCCAAACCTTTGAATACTTCAGCCATGCTTTTCCCTTGTCCGCTGGTATTGGTCGAATGAAAGAACAGGAAGATCGTGATGAGCGCTACAAAACACAGTGTGGCCGATAGAAAGTTGATATAGATATAGGCTTCGTCACCCACCACCGAGCGGAGCGGGTCGACGAAACATTTGCCTGTAAAGGCACCGATGTTGACCATCATGTAGAAGATGGAGTATCCGCGGGCTCGGGTTTCCGATGTCGTCTCACGGGCTACCGAGGCCGAAATGATGGACTTGATGAACGAGCCGCCGATAACGAGGATTATCATGATAGGTACAATGAGCATACGCAGGTTGCTGTGCTCAATACCTGTGAATTGTGTCTTTTCACCATATACGACCAACCCCGACGATTCGAGCATCAGGGGAAGCATACCCAGCCCCAAATAACCGATGGTCAGCAATGTGAAAGCAATCAGGATAGCTTTCCGATAACCTATCTTGTCGGCAAAGGCGCCGGTAAACATCGGCAGGAAGTAGAGCCCGCCCGAAAATAACCCTGAAATCAGGCTGGCTTCCAAATCGTTGAAACCAAGTGTGTTCGACAGGTAGAGGGTGATCACGATAAAGATGGCATAATAGGCCATACGTTCAAACAGTTCGGAAGCATTGGCTGTCCAGAACGCGCGAGAGAATTTTGTCATCTGAATAAAAGTCTTTGTTAATGGTTTGTTAGTGGAAGTGTTTCCTTTTTTCGGACTCAAAGATAGAACAAATCTGGAGAATGACAAAATTACCTTCAAGTCTCTCTTTGCATTTCCTAAGTCCGTAGTTACGTCCGTCAAGTTCATGTTTAGTGAGCTAAAGTAGGTGTTTAGGAATGCAATATAGGTGGTGAGTAATGGATTGTCCAAATCAGCCTCCAATCCTTCATTGGTAGTGTAATCTGTTGCAAGAAAGGGACGTAGGTTGAAAGATAAAGTTTCACGGCAGTGTTCATTGTCTTCGGCTTTAAAGCTGCTACATCATTATGTCATTTTAACATGTCGATATTGTTTTATTGGCTATTTTTGTTTTGTTAAATAGATTTGTTACGGCTGAAAGTTTGTATGAGTTTGAATAGACAGTTTTTATATAGAATAAAACCATGAATAGAAATTTATTAATGACTACTGTTATACTGAGTGTATGCTTCTGTTCTTGCACCCAGAAACAATCCGGTGTTTTCGGCGTCGATTATGAACTGGAGCTGATGCCGTCGGTTCATGCCCCTTTACCCGAAAATTCGGTACCGATGGGGGATGTGGACACATTTAAAGAAGTGAAATTGGATCTACCCATCGCTTCGGGACCGTATGAACCGACTTGGAATTCGATAGAGGCCAATTATCCGGGTACTCCAGCTTGGTTGCGTGATTCGAAGTTTGGTATTTGGGTGCACTTTGGACCGCAGGCAGCTGGCGAGAGTGGCGACTGGTATGCCCGTAAGCTTTATGTAGAAGGGACCTCTGCATATGAAAACCATTTGAAGAAGTACGGTCATCCGTCGGAGGTTGGTTATAAGGAGGTGTTGCGCGACTGGAATCCTGCGAAATTCAGTCCTAAAGCTTTGGTGGATATCTATAAGGATGCCGGAGCACGTTTCTTGATTATACAAGGAGTACATCATGATCAGTTCGATATGTGGGACTCTAAATATCAGGCATGGAATTCGACTCGTCTCGGTCCGAAACGCGACTTCCTCGGTGAATGGGAGAAGGCGTCACGGGCAGCCGGTATTCGTTTTGGTATTACGTTCCATCATGAGTATTCCTGGTGGTGGTGGCAAACGGCTTTTCAGAGTGACACCCAAGGCGATAAGGCCGGTATTCCTTACGATGGAAATCTGACACTGGAAGACGGAAAAGGTAAATGGTGGGAAGGGCTCGACCCACGATATCTGTATGGCGTCAATCTGAGGGAATATGAGTCGGTGGCCGAGGCAGCCAATACATTGTGGTCTCCTCCGAAGCCGGGTATCTTCAGCGGCCATCTGGAATTTGCCAAATGGTATGCCAAGTGGTGGGCCTTGCGTATGATGGATGCGGTGGACAAGTATCAGCCGGACTTTATCTATACCGACGGTACCGACCAGCAGCCTTTCAGTGGTTCGGGTACAGGTACAGGATACAAGTGCGACGCCATGCAGCGCGTGATAGCCGATTTCTACAATCGGACATTGGCTGACAGAGGAGAAGTGGATGTATTCAGCATCGTCAAGTTCAGAAAGACGACCAACGGTACGGTCAACACCTGTGAAACGGGTATTCCCGAAGGTATCAAGGATGATCAGGCCTGGATTGCCGAGACACCTGTGGGCGATTGGTTCTACGGGCCGAACTTTGTATATAGCTCGGACGCTGTCATACGCTATCTGCTTGAAATTGTGGCCCGTGATGGTTCGTTCGGATTAAGTATCCCGTTGCGTCCCGACGGTTCGATGGATGAGGCCTGCCATGAAATGCTCCATGAAGTGGGCGAATGGATGCGCATCAATGGAGACGGTATTTATGGCAGTTCGGCGTGGAAAGTGTTGGGAGAGGGCAAAGATGGCAAGTTGAATACTTTACCAGGAGGTCGTATAGGCCAATGGCAGGCTGACCACGTGTTTTACAATACCGATTTCCGTTTTACAGTGGGTAAAGACGGTATGCTCTATGTCTGGTGTATGACAGTTCCCAAGGCGGGCGACAAGCTGACGATTGCATCGTTAGGCACAAACAAAGGGTTGTTCGATAAAAAGATTCGTTCTGTGGAGCTGATGGGGACGGAGCAGTCGGTGGACTGGAAGCAGAATGCAGATGGATTGGAGATTGTCTATCCCGACTCCGTTGATTTAAAGACTGCAGTAGGATTCCGAATTGTTTGCGAATGATCATTCTTTTCGGAGTAAAAGATTGATGAGCTTTGAGGCACGGATTATACAGATATTACAGAAAGAGAACTTCTGTGAAATCTTGCATACTTCGTGCCCTAATATTATTAAGAAATCTGAAAAAAGAAATGATTTCTTTGTTTATTTGGAATATTGTTTGTTGTTTTGCGAATAACAAATAGAAAAGGTAAACGATGAACAAGAAATATTCGGAAGAACAGGAAAGGATGGCCCGCTTTGCCAAAGCCATGGGACATCCGGCCCGGATGGCCATATTACAATTCCTGCTGGCACAGGAGTCCTGTTATTTTGGCGATATCCATGAAGAGTTGCCTATAGCCAAGGCTACGGTCTCCCAGCACTTGAAGGAACTGAAGGATGCCGGATTGATTCAGGGAGAAATAGAGGCGCCAAAGGTGAGGTATTGCATCAATAAGGAAAATTGGGAACTGGCCCGGAGAATGTTTGCCGACTTCTTCGGTCAGCTTGTCTGCAAAAAAGGGAGCTGCTGCAGGTAAGCTCTTTTTTTACCTTAAATGTTCGTAGTTTGACGAAATACTAATAAATGAAATAATGAAGATGAAAAGGATTTGTTTTTTGTGTTTGTGTTTGGGCTTGTTGCTGGTAGCTTGTGGAGGGAATACCAGGAAAGAGAGTTCTGTTGCTGATGCGCAGGAGGAAGTAGCAGTGAGCGACGGAGTGGAAGTGCTCTATTTTCACGGCAAGCAGCGTTGTGCTACTTGTATAGCCATCGAGAAAGGCACGCAAGAAGTGATGGAGAAAGATTTGGCCGATGCCGTCCGGAAAGGAGAAGTGAAGTTTCGCACGATAGACATCAGTCGTGAAGAGAACGAAGCCGTGGTCGAGAAATATGAAGTGACATGGTCGTCCCTGTTTGTCGTGAAACACAAAGACGGGGTGGAGACCGTAGAGAACCTGACGGAATTTGCTTTCGGCAATGCCCGCAAGTCGCCGGAAGTGTTCAAGGCCGGAGTGGTGAAGACCGTTCGTGAAATGCTGGAATAAACAACGGTAGCTATGGATGGATTGCAGACATTACTGGACAACAGTTCCACACCCGTACTGACGGCTTTTCTCCTCGGATTGCTGACGGCCCTTTCGCCTTGCCCACTGGCTACCAATATTGCAGCCATCGGGTTTATCGGAAAGGAGATGGAGGACAGAAAACGTGTTTTTCGAAACGGCCTGCTTTATACCTTGGGGCGTATTCTTGCCTATACCCTGCTCGGATTTGTATTGATCTTGATATTGAAGGAAGGTTCGAGCATGTTCGGCATACAGAAAACTATCGGTACGTGGGGCGAACGGGTATTGGGGCCTGCTTTATTTGTTATCGGCCTCTTTATGCTTTTCGGTGACAGGCTGAACCTTCCCCGATTCGGGTTCAAGGGAAACGCCGAGGGGCTTGCAAGGAAAGGAGGGTGGGGAGCTCTGCTGATAGGCATACTTTTTGCGTTGGCTTTCTGCCCCACGAGCGGTGTGTTCTATTTCGGTATGCTGATACCCCTGTCGGCTACCACTACAGCCGGTTATCTGCTGCCTCTCGTGTTCGCCATAGCCACGGCCCTGCCGGTACTTGTGGTGGCCTGGATACTGGCATTCAGCGTGCAACAGATGGGCCGTTTCTATGGCAGGATGCGCACAGTACAGCGATGGATGAACCTGTTTGTCGGGGTGCTGTTTATCGCCATAGGCATTTATTATAGTTGGATGATGTATATGTAACACATTTAAAATATTACGGATATGGAAATTAAAGTATTAGGCCCGGGTTGTGCCAAATGTAAGACAACCTACAATGTTATTGAGAAAGTAATCAAGGAGAACAATCTGGATGTGAAGCTCACCAAGGTGGACGACATCATGGAAATGATGAACTATAACATCATGACTACTCCTGCAGTAGTGGTGGACGAAGTGGTGAAGATGAAAGGGCAGGTTCCTACCGAAAGCGACGTAAAGAAACTTTTAGGCATCTGATACACGAAGCTATTTGACGATAGGCGGCAGAAACGACCGTGTGAAGGCTCCTGCCGCCTTTATGGTAGTATGTTTGTTCGTATTTAAACGAATTAATCTAAAAAAGAATGATACAAGATTTTGCAGACTGGCTTGTTTACGGACTGTTCGGCCTGAGTGCCGACACATCGTTGGGAGTGGCCGTAAACTTTTTCTTTTACGACACCATCAAGATTCTTATCCTATTGTTTTTCATTAGTGTGCTGATGGGGATTGTCAATGCCTATTTCCCAATAGAGCGGTTACGCACCTATCTGGCTACCCATAAGATGTATGGCCTGCAGTACCTGTTGGCTTCTGTCTTCGGAGCCATCACTCCGTTCTGTTCGTGTTCTTCCATCCCGTTGTTTATCGGTTTTGTGAAGGGAGGCATTCCGTTGGGAGTGACCTTTGCTTTTCTGATTACGTCGCCGCTGGTCAACGAAGTGGCTGTTGCCATGTTCCTCGGTTCTTTCGGATTGAAAGTGACGGTGGTTTATGTCGTCAGCGGCATCCTGCTGGGAGTGATTGGAGGCTTTGTGCTCGGACGGATGCGTCTTGCACCTTATCTTAGCGATTGGGTGAAACAGATTCAGGCCCAGTCGTCTGCCCAGACAGAAGCATGGGAGAAAGACCATATTCCTTTTGTCAAACGGCTTCCCGCCATCATCCGCGACGCCTGGCGGATAGTCAGCGGTGTGCTTGTCTATATTCTGATAGGTATCGGTATCGGTGCCTTCATGCACGGCTTTGTGCCCGAAGGCTTCTTTGAACAGTACATGTCGAAAGACAACTGGTTTGCCGTGCCCCTTTCAGTTCTTCTTGCCGTGCCTATGTATGCCAATGCGGCCGGTATTGTGCCTGTCATCGAGGTATTTGTGGCCAAAGGTATTCCTTTGGGTACCGCCATCGTCTTCATGATGGCCGTGGTGGGGTTATCCTTGCCCGAAGCTACCCTGCTCAAGAAAGTGATGACTTGGCGGCTGATAGGTATCTTCTTCGGTACCGTGGCCTTCTTTATTATTTTGTCCGGCTATCTGTTCAATTTCATTTTGTAATTCCTTGACTTTTTATTTGGACCATTTGTTTGAGCTGGATAAAGCATTGTTTTAGACAGGACAAAGCATTGCTTTATTCAGCTTAAAGCAATGCTTTGTTGCTAGCTGTTAATATGGCGCTTACTCTTCCACAAACATCAGATCGCTGATAATGCCGTCGGATACAAAGATTCCTTTGCGGGTGAGCCGCAGATGATTGTCCTGCTGCTCTAGCTTGTTGCTCTTTAGGTAAGGGACGGCCATGGAGGTGCAATAGTCGGAAAGCGCCTGGCCGAAACGTTTTTTGAGTGTCGGCAGGTCGATGCCACGGCGGGTGCGCAGGGAGGTCATGATATATTCGTTGTAGCGGGTCGTCAGGTTAAGTTCCTCTTTTTCGTAGAGCCTGTTTTTTTCTTCAATTGCGGAAATATATTTCTCCAGTGAGGGAATATTCCATTCCCTACTGTGCATGTCGAACGAGTGGGCAGACGGACCACAGCCCAGGTAAGGGATACCTTGCCAGTAGGATGTATTATGGCGTGAGTGAAGGCCGGGCTTGCAGAAATTGGAAATCTCGTAGTGTTCGTATCCTGCGGCCGAGAGGGTATCCATCAGCGTGGTGAAGAAACGTACGCTGCTATCTTCGTCCACCTCGTTGACCCGATGGGCTTGGAGCATCTGGTGGAGGGGGGTACCCTCTTCGTACGTCAGGTGGTAGGCTGAAATATGCTCTACGTTGAGAGCAATGGCTTGGCGGAGGTCGCGTTCCCAACGTTCGTCCGTCTCGCCAGGCAGGCCGTAGATAAGGTCGATGCTGATGTTGTGGAAACCATGCCGACGGCAGCGGTCGACGGCTTCAATGGCTTGGAGTGCGTTGTGCCGTCGGTTCAGCAGGCGGAGGGTGGCGTCGTCGAAGGTCTGGATGCCCATACTGATGCGGTTGAAAGGCATACGGCGGAGTATGGCCACGTAGTCATCGGTCAGGTCGTCAGGGTTGGCTTCGAGGGTAATTTCTTCACAGGCGTTGAGATCGTAGAGGGCGGACAGGGTATCGAAGACTTGGCGGAAATCTTCTTCTTCGAGTTGCGAGGGTGTGCCGCCGCCAAAATAGATGGTACGGACAGCTTCGTTTTTCAGGTAGTCGCGACGCATGGTGAGTTCCTCGCACAAGGCATTGATGTAGCGCCGTTTCAGGTCGCTGCGCGTAGTAGAGTAGAAGTCACAATAGATGCATCGTGTCTTACAAAAAGGGATGTGGATATAGATGCCTGCCATGTATGTTTTCTTTTTCAATGCTGCAAAAGTAAGAAACTGTTTTGGCATTTCTTCTTTGTCTAGCTGAAATATTGGGGGTAATTAGATGGAAGTTCTGCTTTTTTGTGAGGAATTTGTCTTTTTTGAGGGGATATGTTTGTATGTAAACTTTTAAATGTGTATTTTTGACACTTAATAAGTCGTATGACAAAGATTGTATGGAAGATACATGAAGAAAACTGCTATGCAGTAGCTCTGATAACCTTATGAATTAAACATAAAGAAAGAACCATGAAAAAGAAACTGAAAACGACTTTAGCCTTGTTGGTTATGGCAATGGCTTCGATGGCACAAAATGTAGAGATGACCGGTCCTGACGGACGATTGCGGTTGAAGGTGGTTAACGAAGGAGAGACAGGTGTGTCCTATTCGGTAACTTACGATGGCAAGCAGATGGTCGACGCTTCCCCCTTGGGCATGAAGACGAATGTCGGTGACTTCTCAAGTGGCTTGAAGCTGGTGAAACACGAAACGGCGCAGATAGATACGACTTATCAACTGACACGTATCAAGACTTCGCAGGTACATTATCAGGCCAATGAATTGGTATGTCATCTGTCAAACGCGCAAGGACAGTCTCTGTCGGTTACTTTCCGTATCAGTTGCAATGATATTGCTTTTCGTTATACTTTGCCCCGACAGGGCGAGACGGGTAGTGTGCGGGTGATGGAAGAATCGACAGGTTTTCACTTCCCCCAGCAGACTACAACTTTCCTTTGTCCGCAGAGCGATGCCATGATTGGTTGGAAACGGACCAAACCCAGTTATGAAGAAGAATACAAGGCAGACGCTCCAATGAATGAGCGTTCGCAGTATGGACATGGCTATACATTCCCCTGCCTTTTCCGCGTGGGCGACGATGGCTGGGTACTGGTCAGTGAGACGGGAGTGGACAGCCGTTATTGCGGCTCGCACTTGAGCGATGCCAACAACGGTCTTTATCGGATAGCTTTCCCCATGCCCGAAGAGAACAACGGCAACGGAACGGTAGAACCGGCTTTTTCCCTGCCAGGCAGTACGCCCTGGCGGACACTGACGGTAGGCGCTACGTTGAAACCCATTGTGGAGACAACTGTAGCTTGGGATGTTGTGACACCGCGTTATGAAACGAAACATGACTATCGCTTCGGTCGTAGTACATGGAGTTGGATTTTGTGGCAGGACAATAGTATCAACTATGACGATCAGGTACGTTTCATTGATTTGGCTGCTGAAATGGGCTATGAATATGTATTGATCGACGCTTGGTGGGACAAAAATATTGGCTACGAGCGTATGGAACAGCTCATTGCCTATGCACAAAGCAAAAAAGTAGATGTTTTCCTGTGGTATAGTTCCAGTGGCTACTGGAACGACATAACTCAGAGCCCGACAAACAAGATGGATAATGCGATCATTCGCAAGCAAGAGATGCGCTGGATGCAGAAGTTAGGCGTGAAGGGTATCAAGGTTGATTTCTGGGGAGGCGACAAGCAGGAAACGATGCGTCTTTACGAAGATGTATTGAGCGATGCCGATGACCATGGTCTGATGGTTATCTTCCACGGCTGTACCCTGCCACGTGGTTGGGAGCGGATGTATCCCAACTATGTAGGTAGTGAGGCTGTTTTGGCTTCTGAAAACTTGATCTTTCAACAACATTTCTGTGACAACGAGGCCTTCAATGCTTGTCTGCATCCGTTCATCCGCAATACGGTGGGATGCATGGAGTTTGGAGGAACTTTCCTGAATAAGCGTTTGAACAGAGGAAATGATGGTGGCAGTATCCGAAAGACATCGGATGTCTTCCAATTGGCTACGGCAGTACTTTTCCAAAATCCCATTCAGAATTTTGCGTTAGCTCCCAACAATCTGACGGATGCTCCTCAGATTTGTTTGGACTTCATGAAACAGATACCTACTACGTGGGATGAGACTCGTTTTATAGAAGGTTATCCAGGTAAGTATATCGTATTGGCACGACGTCATGGCGATAAGTGGTATTTGGCTGCTATCAACGCAATGGAAGAACCTTTGAAGTTGAAATTCTCGTTTCCTGAACTGAGTGGTTCTACGGTATCTGCCTATACGGACGATAAAAAGACGCAACCACAATTGAAAACACAAAAGATAAAGGAAAAAGGAGAATTTCAGTTGACCGTACAGCCTTTTGGGGGAGCTGTGTGGGTAAAATGAGAGCCTAACTAACTTTTGACACACAAACATATTATATATAGGTATCATGAAAACACTTTTGAAATTGGGGATTACGGTCGGCTTGCTGTTGGCTGCCGTTTTCCCCATACAGGCCGGAATAAACAAGGTGGCAAACGAACCTGATTCTGTTTATTTGTTCTCATATGCGCGTGTCGATGGACAGAGTGGATTAAGATTTGCCTGGAGTCCTGATGGAAGGCGCTGGCTTTCTGTGGCAGACGGTTACGACTATGTAAAATGTGATTTTGGCCCTTGGGGAAGTGAAAAGAAAATGTTCTTTCCTCACTTGATGCAGAATACTTCCGATGGTTTATGGCATTGTATTTGGACGGCCACTCGTAGTGGGAAGGTCTTAGCCCATGCTGATTCGCCTGATTTGCTGAAGTGGGGGGCGCAAAGTTATTTTACGGAAGAAGAACTGAGTAAGTATGAATTGAAATCAGCTTATCCCACTGAGGAAACAAGTGTCCTTTTGGATGGGCAACAGGAAAGTGGTTGGATACAGCGAGTTTCTTATAAAACGATAGAGCAGTTGATTCGTTATGCTGATCATAAAAAATATCGCCAGCGATTGTATGACGAACGTACAGAAGAGGATCCTATACGTTTTGCAGGATTGAAACCGTTGAAGGCGACCATTCAGGTGGATGTTTCTCAAGGAAAAAGTATCAGTGACCACCTGATAGGCATCTTTTTTGAGGATATCAACTATGCGGCCGATGGTGGGATGTATGCCGAATTGGTGCAGAACCGTGATTTTGAATATTCATCGAAAGACGGTTCGCGTCAAGGTTGGGACAGCAACTATGCTTGGAGTGTGAAAGGTGGGCAAGGCACTTTAACGATTGCAACCGAACGTCCGATTCATGAAAACAATCCCCATTATGCCGTACTGGATGTACGGCAGGTAGGGGCGGCCTTGCAGAACGATGGTTATGATGGAATAACGTTGAAGAAAGGTGAAAAGTATGATTTCGCCTGTTTTGCTCGCATTGCCAGTGAAAGTAAAGGAGGAAAAGTCATAATCAGTCTGCTCGATCAGGAAGGAAACGAAGTGGCAAAGGCATCGGTAAAGGCTTCTTCAAAAGATTGGAAGCAACTCAAAGCAGTGCTGACCGCACAGGAAGACGTACAGGCTGCCAAACTTTCTCTCCAACCGGCAGGAACCGGCACATATCATTTCGACTTGGTTTCACTCTTTCCGCAGAACACATTTAAAGGTCGTAAGAATGGATTACGTGCTGATTTGGCTCAGGCGTTGGCCGATCTTCATCCTCGTTTTGTCCGTTTTCCGGGCGGATGTGTAGCTCATGGCGACGGCGTAGACAATATTTACGACTGGAAAGGTTCCATTGGCCCTTTGGAGGCCCGAAAACCTTTGCGCAACTTGTGGGGGTATCATCAGACACGAGGTTTGGGTTACTTTGAGTATTTCCAGTTCTGTGAGGATATAGGTGCGGAGCCTGTACCAGTATTGGCGGCGGGTGTACCATGTCAGAATTCCGGTACGTGCAGTCATCATTCCAAGGATGAAATAGGTTGCAAAGGACAGCAGGGAGGAATTCCGATGGAAGAAATGCCTGCTTATATCCAAGATGTGCTCGACTTGATAGAATACGCCAACGGGGATGCCCGTAAGACAGAGTGGGGTAGGAAACGTGCAGAAGCTGGACATCCCAAATCTTTCAACTTAAAATACATTGGCATCGGTAATGAGGATCTGATCACCGAGGTATTCGAAGAACGTTTTACGATGATTTATAAAGCCGTTCGCGAAAAATATCCTGAGGTGACGGTCATTGGTACGGTTGGACCTTTCTATGAAGGAACCGATTATGACGAAGGATGGAAACTGGCTACACGCTTGGATGTACCGATGGTGGACGAGCATTATTATGTGGCTCCGGGTTGGTTTATCCACAATCAGGACTATTACGACCGTTATGACCGCAACAAGTCGAAGGTTTATTTGGGCGAATATGCGGCTCACTTACCGGGGCGTCCCAGTAATCTGGAAACGGCTCTTGCTGAAGCGTTATATCTGACGGCAGTGGAACGTAATGCCGATGTGGTGGCCATGACTTCTTACGCACCGTTATTAGCTAAGGAAGGGTATACTCAGTGGCGTCCTGACTTGATTTATTTCAATAATAAGGAAGTGAAACCGACGGTCGACTATTACACGCAGCAAATGTATGGTCAGAATGCTGGCAATGAATATTTTGCTTCTACGATTACGTTGGATAATGGATTGGATGCGGTAAAGAAACGGGTTGGTGTGTCGGTCGTAAAGGACCCGATGACTGGTGACTACATTGTAAAGCTGGTGAATATGCTGCCGGTTGAAGTTTCTTCCAAGATAGAATTGGAAGGTGTCACGCTCGTGAATCCTACGGCACAGAAGATTGTTTTGGCTGGAAATCCGAAAGATGAAGATGTAACTCCGATAACAGAGGATTTTGAAGTGCAGGAACATGGTTTTGATTATACACTACCTTCTTATTCTTTTACTGTAATCCGTATCGGACAAAAAATGGATAAATGAGATAATTTTTTATATTTGTACGACTGATTAATTGTTAACCATGAAAAGAACATGCTTATTGGCTGTAGCTGTCCTACTAGTGGGCAGTCTGGCCGCACAGAAAGAAACTTTGCATTCCGGCTATCCCATTGATCCGGTTCCCTTTACTTCGGTTAAAGTGACCGATAGCTTCTGGGGACAGCGCCTCAAAGCCAGTCGCGAAGTGACTATTCCGCTGGCTTTCAGTAAATGTGAGGAAACAGGACGTTATGAGAATTTTGTAAGAGCGGCCCATCCCAGTGATGAATATAAAGTAGAAGGTTTCTCGTTTGATGATACGGATGTTTATAAGACGATTGAAGGTGCTAGCTACCTCTTGCAAACCTATCCGGACAAGAAACTGGAGAAATATATTGACAGTGTTCTACAGATTGTAGCTGCTGCTCAGGAGCCCGACGGGTATCTATATACTGCCCGTACCATGAATCCGAAACATCCCCATGACTGGGCTGGCCCGGAACGTTGGACAAAGGTAGAGGAACTCAGCCATGAGTTCTATAACTTGGGACATATGATGGAAGGTGCTGTAGCTCATTATCAGGCTACCGGCAAACGTAATTTCTTGGATATTGCCATTAAGTATGCCGACTGTGTCTGTAAGGCTATTGGCAACGGGCCGGATCAGAAGAAATTAGTCCCGGGGCATCAGATAGCCGAAATGGCCTTAGTACGCTTTTACCTTGTGACTGGCGACCGTAAATATCTTGACCAAGCAAAGTTTTTCTTGGATGCACGTGGCTATACGAGTCGTAAGGATGCCTATAGCCAGGCTCATAAGCCTGTATTGGAACAGGATGAGGCTGTAGGTCATGCAGTACGTGCTACTTACATGTATGCAGGCATGGCGGATGTAGCTGCCATTATAGGCGATTCCTCTTACATTAAAGCTGTGGATAAGATTTGGGAAAACATTGTTAATAAGAAAATTTACATTACAGGAGGAATTGGTTCACGTCATGCCGGTGAAGCCTTTGGTGATAATTATGAACTCCCAAATCTTTCGGCCTATAATGAAACATGTGCAGCCATTGGTAATGTGTATGTCAATTACCGCCTGTTTTTATTACACGGTGATGCCAAATATTTCGATGTATTGGAGCGTACATTATACAATGGTTTAATTTCTGGGGTCTCTTTGGATGGCGGTTCGTTCTTCTATCCTAATCCGTTGGCTTCGGCAGGTGGTTATAGCCGTAAACCTTGGTTTGGATGCGCTTGCTGCCCTAGTAATATCAGTCGTTTCATACCATCCTTACCTGGATATGTCTATGCCGTAAAGGATGATCACGTGTACGTTAATCTTTATATGGGCAATCGTGGTGAATTGAAGGTTAATAACAAGAAGATTGTGCTTGAGCAGGAAACATCTTATCCTTGGAACGGTGATATCCGTATCCGGGTGGTGAAGGGAACGCTACCGTTTACGATGAATCTTCGTATACCGGGTTGGGTACGCAATGAAGTGCTTCCGGGAGATTTATATCGTTATGATGACGAACAAAAGCTTGGCTATACGGTAACGGTCAATGGAGAAGCTGTAGAAGGAGAACTTCAGAAAGGCTATTTGCAGATTGAACGCAAATGGAAAAAAGGAGATGTGGTAGAAGTACATTTTGATATGCAACCTCGTGTTGTCAGAGCCAATGAAAAAGTTGCAGCTGACCGTGGACGAGTAGCTGTAGAACGTGGTCCTATTGTGTATTGTGCAGAATGGCCAGACAATGATTTTAATGTGCATAATATCCTGCTAAATCAGCATCCTTCTTTTCAAGTGGTAAACAATCCGGATCTGTTGTATGGTATTTGTGAGATTACCACCGATGCGCAAGCTCTCAGTTATGATGCAGCAGGTAGGTTGGTTGTGAAAGATGTCAAATTGACTCTGATTCCTTATTATGCATGGGCACATCGGGGAGAAGGAGATATGGAAGTATGGCTTCCTATTGAAGTTGGCGCTTCGTCAGCGCAGCCACAGAAGGTGGTAGAACAGGAAGATAATGGATTTTTTAATCATTAAATATATTTATATATGAAGAAAATAACGACAATTTTGGCCTTGTCTCTTGCGATGGGCCTGCAAGCACAACAACATGTGATGACTGTCGATGTTGCAAAGCCGACAGCCAAGATACAACCTACGATGTATGGCATTTTCTTTGAAGATATCAATTTTGGTGCGGATGGTGGCTTATATGCTGAATTGGTGAAAAATCGTTCGTTTGAGTTTCCCCAACCTTTTGTAGGATGGGTTCCTTTTGGTAATGTGACAATCCAAAGTGAGAATCCCTGCTTTGATCGTAATCCACATTATGTGCGTGTTGTGAATGACGGACGTTTGCTACGTGCGGGTCTCGATAATGAAGGATTTACAGGTATTGGCTTGAAACAAGGAGAAGAATATCGTTTTTCTGTGTATACCCGTACGCTTGATGCAGGTCCGATGAAGCTTTCAATCGAGTTGGTTCGTGCAGATGGTTCCAATCCTTTGAAGAAAGAAATCGAGATAAAAGGTAATGAATGGAAGAAGCAGACGGTTATTTTGAAGTCTCCGTTTACAGATGCCCATGCACGGTTACGCATCGTGTTGCTGACAAAAGGAACGGTGGATATGGATCATATTTCTTTGTTCCCTGTTAAAACATGGAAAGGACGGGAAAACGGATTGCGTGCCGATCTTGCACAAGCCTTGTATGATTTGAATCCCGGTGTTTTCCGTTTCCCGGGAGGTTGTATTATTGAAGGGAACAGCTTGGCTACACGTTATCAGTGGAAAAATTCAGTTGGTCCAGTAGAAAATCGTCCTTTGAATGAAAATCGTTGGAACTATACTTTTAAGCATAAAGCCTTTCCTGACTATTTCCAGAGTTTAGGTTTAGGTTTTTATGAATATTTCTTGTTAAGCGAAGATATCGGCGCAGAACCTCTGCCGGTGATTAGCTGTGGACTTTCATGCCAGTACGAAAGCAATGAGATCGTTCCTTTGGACGAGCTCGATCCTTATGTACAGGATGCTCTCGATCTGATAGAGTTTGCCAATGGTGATGTGAACACGACTTGGGGTAAGGTACGTGCAGAAATGGGACATCCCGAACCGTTTAATTTAAAAATGATTGCTGTGGGTAACGAGCAGTGGGATAAAGTGTATGTGGAACGTCTGGAAGTGTTTACCAAGGCTATTCGTGAGAAATATCCGAATATCAAGGTGATTGGTTCGTCTGGTCCTAGTGCTTCAGGGGATAAGTTTGACTATTTATGGCCTGAAATGAAGCGGGTAGGAGTGGATTTAGTGGATGAACATTATTACATGGAACCCAAATGGTTTTTGGAGAATGCTAAACGCTACGACAGTTACGACCGTAAAGGACCAAAAGTATTTGCCGGTGAATATGCTGCACATGATCACCCGACCGGAAAAGCTAACAACTTGTTTGCAGCTTTGTCTGAGGCTGCTTTCATGACAGGATTAGAACGTAATGCCGATGTCGTACATTTGGCAACCTATGCTCCTTTGTTTGCTCACGTAGATGCTTGGCAATGGAATCCAGATCTGATTTGGTATGATAATTTGCGTATGATGCGTACTCCTAATTATTATGTTCAGCAGATGTATGGTATGAATGCCGGAACAGATGTGCTTCGCCTGCAGATGGATGGAGAACCGGTAGCCGGACAGGATAGCTTGTATGCAACGGCTGCCTTAGATGCACCTACAGGAGAAATTATTTTGAAACTGGTGAACGTTGGTGCAAAACCTTCTGATGTGAAGATTGATTTTAATGGATTGAAAAAACGTCAACTTGTATCGGGCAGTTGCATTTACTTGCAAAATGATGATTGGAAAATTGTAAATTCGCTGGAACAGGAAATTTTGGTTCCTCGTGTTCGTCCAGTTCAAGTGAAAGGCCAATCGATGAATATACAACTTCCTGCACGTTCATTTGGGGTATATCGCCTGCAATTGAATTAATTTTGTATCATATTTGAAATATATTTCATCTGATTATATTTTCATTTCTCCTATCTTTGTAGCGGCATGTTGAAAAAGTTACTCTTCATGCCGCTATATTTATAAAACTATTTGTATCATGAAGAAACAACTTATTACAGGGCTGTTTGCTGCTTTGGCTATAGGTGGGAGCGCACAGTCTTTCAAGGAATGGCAAGATCCGGAAGTGAATGCCGTTAATCGTGCTCCCATGCACACTAATTATTTTGCCTATGAGTCGGGCGATGCTGCTACGGTGGGTAAAAAAGAACAGTCTTCTAATTACATGTCCATGAATGGCTCCTGGAAATTTTTCTGGGTAAAGGATGCTGATTCTCGTCCTACTGATTTTTGGAAAGTAGGTTATAACGACTTGGGTTGGGACAATATACAAGTGCCGGCTGTATGGGAATTGAATGGATATGGTGATCCTATCTATGTAAATACAGGTTATGCATGGCGTAATCAGTTCAAAAATAATCCTCCTCAGGTACCAACGGAGAATAATCATGTTGGTTCTTATCGTCGGGAGTTTGTTATTCCGGCTTCGTGGAAAGGAAAAGATATCATTGCTCATTTTGGTTCGGTGACATCGAACATGTATTTGTGGGTAAATGGGAAATATGTAGGTTACAGTGAGGATAGTAAGCTGGAAGCTGAGTTCAATCTGACTTCTTTTTTGAAGCCAGGGCAGAAGAATCTTATTGCTTTTCAGGTGTTCCGTTGGTGTGATGGAACTTATTTAGAAGACCAGGACTTTTTCCGTTTCAGTGGGGTTGGTCGTGATTGTTACTTTTATGCACGCGATAAGAAGCGTATTGAGGATATCCGCGTAACGCCTGATTTGGATGCTGATTATAAGAATGGCTCATTGAACATTGCTTTGACCTTGAAAGGTGTAGGTACTGTTAATCTGGAATTGTTGGATGCGGCTGGTAAGCAAGTGGCTACAGCTACGGCTAAAGGTAATGGTTCTGTAGTGATGAATGTCGAGAATCCGTTCAAGTGGAGTGCGGAATCTCCTTATCTGTATACCTTACGTGCTTCTATGCAGGGTAGTACAGAAGTGATACCTGTTAAGGTAGGTTTCCGTAAAATAGAACAAAAGAACGGACAGATATTGGTGAACGGCAAGGCTGTACTCTTTAAGGGAGCTAACCGTCATGAACTGGATCCGGACGGTGGTTACGTTGTATCTTCCGAACGCATGTTGCAGGATATCCAGATTATGAAGAAGTTTAATATTAATGCTGTACGTACTTGCCACTATCCAGATGCCAATCTGTGGTATGATTTGTGTGATAAGTATGGTATTTATGTTATTGCTGAGGCAAATGTAGAATCCCACGGTATGGGTTATGGTGATGAAACCTTGGCTAAACGTGCCGATTATAAGAAGGCACATCTGGAACGTAACCAGCGTAACGTGCAGCGTGGATTCAATCACCCCAGTATCATATTCTGGTCATTGGGTAATGAGGCTGGTTTTGGACCGAACTTTGAGGCCGCTTACAATTGGGTGAAAGCTGAAGATTCGAGCCGTCCTGTCCAGTATGAGCAAGCTCATGGTAATGAGTTTACAGATGTATATTGTCCTATGTATGCCGATTATAACCATATGGAGAAATACGCTCGCACTAAAGATATCAAGAAACCGCTGATTCAGTGCGAATATGCCCATGCGATGGGTAACTCTCAGGGAGGTTTTAAAGAATATTGGGATTTGATTCGTAAGTATCCAGCTTTGCAGGGCGGTTTTATTTGGGATTTTGTAGATCAGTCTGTACGTTGGACGGGTAAGGATGGTGTCAGCATCTACGCTTATGGCGGTGATTTCAACCGTTATGATGCTTCTGACAACAACTTCTGTGATAATGGTCTAATCAGTCCGGATCGTGTTCCCAATCCTCACATGTACGAAGTTGGTTATTTCTATCAGAACATTTGGACTACTCCAGCTAATTTAGCTCAAGGCGAACTGAATGTGTACAATGAAAACTTCTTCCGCGATTTATCTGCTTATTATATGGAATGGACCGTGCTTGCCAATGGCGAAGCTATTCGTAGTGGAAGAGTCGAAAATCTGAATGTAGCTCCCCAGCAAACTGCGAAGGTTAAATTGGATCTGGGGCGTGTTTGTGAATGTAAGGAATGGGTACTCAATGTTTCATATCGTTTGAAGAACCGTGAAGGATTGTTGCCAGCTGGTCACGTGGTAGCAAAAGATCAATTGGTGCTGAATCCATATAAAGCTCCCGATATGAATTTGAAGAATGTAGAAGAAGCTAATGTCGCCGTAGTTGTTCCCCAAGTGAAAGACAACGATTGGAACTATTTGGTTGTAGAGGGCGAGAATTTCAGTATGGAGTTCAATAAGCATACAGGTTATCTTTCACGATACGAGGTTGCAGGTACGGAGATGATGAAAGAAGGAACACAGCTGACACCCAATTTCTGGCGTGCACCGACCGATAATGATATGGGTGCAGGTCTACAGCGGAAGTTTGCCGTTTGGAAGGATCCAGGTCTGAACCTTACGTCTTTTGAGTGGAATATGAATGATGGACAGGTTGTTGTAAATGCAGAGTATGAAATGAAGAATGTTTCTGCCAAGCTGAATCTGACCTATGTTATCAATAATAAGGGAGCTGTGAAGGTTACTCAGAAAATGACTGCCGATGCGCAGGCCAAAGTGGCTCCGATGTTCCGTTTCGGTATGCAGTTGCAGATGCCCAAGTCATTTGAAACGATTGAATATTATGGCCGTGGTCCGATAGAAAACTACATAGACCGTAACCATTCTACTGATTTGGGATTGTATCGTCAGAGCGTGGATGATCAGTTCTATTCCTATATTCGTCCGCAGGAAACTGGTACAAAAACTGACATTCGTTGGTGGAAACAGCTGAATGCAGCTAATTGTGGCTTGAAGATTGTTGCTGAGGCTCCTTTCTCAGCTTCGGCTCTGCACTACACTATTGACTCTTTGGATGATGGTTGGGATAAAGACCAGCGTCATTCACCTGAAGTGGAGAAGGCTGATTTGACCAATCTGTGTATTGACAAGGTACAGATGGGACTTGGCTGTGTAAACAGTTGGGGAGCGTGGCCTTTGCCACAGTATCAGATACCTTATGGTAATTATGAATTCTCATTCATTCTGACTCCAATATGCCACAGCGTCTCTATGAAATGATGATTTTTTAACTTACTGATAGAACTAAAAAGCCGGATATTTATACTTGATATCCGGCTTTTTTAGTGTGTATGCTGCACAACATAGTTTAGTAACATTCTAAACTTCGTTGTTTTTTCTGTAATTAATTTCTAATTTGCGCCTCACAAAAAATAAGGGCGTGCACATGCATGCTGAGTATTCACATTAAATCTTATATATCATGAAAGTATATCAGACGAATGAAATCAAAAACATTGCTCTTCTTGGCAATGACGGCTCGGGTAAAACCACTCTCACAGAAGCGCTGCTCTATGAGAGTGGTATTATAAAACGTCGCGGAAGAATTACCGCCAAGAATACAGTCAGCGATTACTTTCCGGTGGAGCAGGAATATGGCTATTCTGTGTTTTCCACCGTTTTCCATGTAGAGTGGAATGGCAAGAAGTTGAATATTATCGACTGTCCGGGAAGTGACGACTTCGTAGGTGCAGCTATGACGGCGCTCAATGTAACAGATACTGCTGTCTTGTTGTTGAATGGGCAATATGGTCCTGAAGTAGGTACCCAAAATCATTTCCGTTATACTGAAAAATTGGGTAAACCGGTTATCTTCCTGGTGAATCAGCTTGATAATGAGAAGTGCGATTACGATATGATACTTGAGCAGTTGAAGGCGATTTATGGCTCAAAAGTTGTTCCGGTACAATATCCGTTGGCTACAGGTCCAAACTTCAATTCATTGATCGATGTGCTGCTGATGAAGAAATATTCATGGGGACCCGAGGGAGGTGCGCCTACTATTGAAGATATTCCTGCTGAAGAGATGGAAAAAGCAACCGAATGGCATAAGGCTTTGGTTGAGGCTGCTGCTGAACACGATGAAGGGCTGATGGAGAAATTCTTTGAACAAGAGTCATTGACCGAAGACGAAATGCGTGAAGGTATCCGTAAAGGTTTGGCGTGTCGTGGTATGTTCCCGGTATTTTGTGTGTGTGCAGGTAAGGATATGGGTGTTCGTCGTCTGATGGAATTTTTAGGTAATGTTGTGCCTTTTGTTGATGAAATGCCTCCTGTACATAATACACGTGGTGAAGTGGTTAAGCCTGATGCAGATGGTCCTGCTTCTCTTTATTTCTTTAAGACTGCTGTTGAACCGCACATTGGTGATGTGCAGTACTTTAAGGTGATGAGTGGCAAAGTGCACGAAGGTGATGATTTTGCGAATGCCGATCGTGGTTCCAAGGAACGCATTGCTCAGATTTATGCTTGTGCGGGAGCCAACCGTATCAAGGTAGAAGAAATGGTGGCTGGTGATATTGGCTGTACTGTGAAGTTGAAAGATGTTCATACCGGTAATACGTTGAATGGTAAGGGAGCTGAAAACCGCTTCAATTTTATAAAATATCCGAATTCAAAATATTCGCGTGCCATCAAACCTGTAAACGAAGCCGATACGGAAAAGATGATGGCCATCTTGAATCGCATGCACGAAGAAGATCCAACATGGATCATCGATCAGTCAAAAGAATTGCGTCAAACTATTGTTCATGGACAGGGTGAATTCCATTTGCGTACATTGAAATGGCGTTTAGAGAACAACGAAAAACTTCAGATTAAGTTTGAAGAGCCTCGTATTCCTTATCGTGAAACTATTACCAAGGCTGCCCGTGCAGATTACCGCCATAAGAAACAGTCGGGTGGTGCAGGACAGTTTGGTGAGGTTCATCTGATTGTGGAGCCTTATTACGAAGGAATGCCGGCACCTGATACCTATAAATTCAATGGACAGGAATTTAAAATGAATGTAAAGGGTACGGAAGAAATTCCTTTGGAATGGGGCGGTAAGCTGGTGTTTGTCAACTGTGTGGTTGGTGGAGCCATTGATGCTCGTTTCATGCCTGCTATCTTGAAAGGTGTAATGTCTCGTATGGAACAGGGACCTCTTACCGGTTCGTATGCCCGTGATGTACGTGTTATTGTTTATGACGGTAAGATGCACCCCGTAGATTCTAATGAAATTTCCTTTATGCTTGCCGGACGAAATGCCTTTAGCGAAGCATTTAAGAATGCAGGGCCGAAGATTTTGGAACCTATTTATGATGTAGAAGTTTTTGTTCCTTCTGATAAGATGGGTGATGTGATGAGTGATCTGCAAGGACGTCGTGCTATGATTATGGGTATGAGCAGTGAAGCCGGTTACGAAAAACTGATTGCCAAGGTTCCTTTGAAGGAAATGTCTTCTTATTCGACAGCATTGAGCTCTTTGACTGGGGGCCGTGCGTCGTTCATTATGAAATTTGCAAGTTACGAACTGGTTCCGGGTGATGTTCAGGATAAGTTGATTAAGGAATTTGAGGCCAAACAAGCTGAAGAATAACGCAACTTCATTTCATCTGTTTTTTATAATTGTTAAAACCGCCAATCTTTTTAACGAAAGAAAGGCGGTTTTTTTTGTTTTCTCATCAATAAGTTTGATGGAAATGAGTGTTATTATTAATTTTTTATTAATTTTGCAAACAAGGCAGGACCTTGTTTTGTTATAGTTCCGATAATGGAACTTAAATAGCTTCAATCGGTTAATTTGTTATCTTGTACGGGTTAAAACTGGTTAATGAGTTAGGAGTGTTAATTAGGGACTGTTAATTTTGTGGCTATGAAAAAGTCTACGATTTGGATATTAGGTGTTGTAATGGGGCTTTCCTTCCTCAGCTTGTTGTATCTACAGATCAGTTACATTGAGGAAATGGTAAGGATGCGCAATGAGCAGTTTGACGAATCTGTGAAACGTGCCTTGATGGCAGCTTCCAAGGATGTTGAATCAGCCGAGGTGGCCCGTTGGTTACGGGAAGATATTTCGGAAGCCGAAAAGAAAGCTTGGGAACAAGCGCAGGGGACAAACGGGAATGGAATGGTGCAGACTCATCGTTTTATGATGACCTCTCCTGACGGAACAATACGTTCTTCAGTTGAGCTGAAGACGTTCTCCAACCAACCATCCGAGTTACCGCGAGCTATGATTTCGCGCAAACATGGTGCGAAGACCATTCCTCAGACGTCTCGTTCGTTGGCTGATATGATTAAGAACCGTTATTTGTATCAGCGTGCTTTGGTAGATGATGTGGTTTTCAATATGCTTTATCATGCCAGCGATAAGCCTATAGAAGAAAGAGTCAATTTTAAAAATCTGGATCAATACATTAAGTCTGGATTGATTGATAATGGTATTGGAGATTTTGACTATCATTTTAAGGTGATTGATCGTGACGGTCGGGAAGTGTATCGTTGTTCGGACTACAGCGATGAGGGAAGTGAGAGTTCTTATGCACAGCCGCTGTTCTTGAACGATCCGCCGGCACGGATGAGTATTGTGAAGGTTCATTTTCCTGGAAAGAAGGACTATATCTTCGATTCGGTCAGCTTTATGATACCTTCGATGATTTTTACTTTTGTACTACTCATTACATTCATATTTACGATTTATATCGTATTCCGTCAGAAGAAACTGACAGAAATGAAGAACGATTTTATCAATAATATGACCCATGAGTTCAAAACGCCGATTTCTACAATTTCGTTGGCTGCCCAGATGTTGAACGATCCGGCTGTAGGTAAGTCTCCTGCCATGTTCCAGCATATCTCGGGAGTGATTAATGATGAGACGAAGCGGTTGAGGTTTCAGGTAGAAAAGGTGTTGCAGATGTCGATGTTCGACAGACAAAAGGCAACGCTGAAGCCTAAAGATGTAGATGCTAACGAGCTGATCAAGGGGGTTGTTCATACCTTTGCTCTGAAAGTGGAGCGTTATAATGGAAAGATTGATACGGAACTGGAAGCTGCAGAAGCGCATGTCTTTGTGGACGAGATGCATATTACGAATGTGATTTTCAACTTGATGGATAATGCAGTGAAGTACAAACGTCCTGATGTAGACTTGCATTTGATGGTAAGGACATGGAATGAATCCGGTAAACTGATGATTTCGGTACAAGACAATGGTATCGGTATCAAGAAGGAGAATTTGAAGAAAATATTCGAGAAGTTCTATCGCGTGCATACGGGTAATCTGCACGATGTAAAGGGCTTTGGATTGGGGTTGGCTTATGTGAAAAAAATAATTATGGACCATAAGGGAACCATTCGGGCTGAAAGCGAACTTAACGTGGGAACTAAATTTATTATTGCATTACCTTTATTAAAAACTGATTGATATGGACGAGAAATTGCGAATTTTATTGTGCGAGGATGATGAAAATCTCGGTATGTTGCTGAGAGAATACTTGCAGGCCAAGGGCTATGCTGCCGACCTGTTTCCCGATGGAGAGGCCGGGTATAAAGCCTTTTTGAAAAATAAATATGACTTATGTGTATTCGATGTTATGATGCCGAAGAAGGATGGTTTTACACTGGCGCAAGAAGTGCGTGCGGCCAATGCTGAAATCCCCATTATATTCTTAACGGCAAAGACATTGAAGGATGATATTCTGGAAGGTTTCAAGATTGGTGCCGACGATTATATTACCAAACCTTTCAGTATGGAAGAGCTTACTTTCAGAATCGAGGCAATTTTGCGTCGTGTACGTGGTAAGAAAAACAAAGAAAGTAACATTTATAAGATCGGTAAGTTTACATTCGATACTCAGAAACAAATCCTTTCTACGGCTGAAAAGCAGACAAAACTGACGACGAAGGAGTCTGAACTGTTAGGCTTGCTCTGTGCACATGCTAATGAGATTCTTCAGCGCGACTTTGCTTTGAAGACGATTTGGATTGATGACAATTATTTCAATGCCCGCAGTATGGACGTGTACATAACGAAGCTACGCAAGCATCTGAAAGAAGATGATTCTATTGAAATCATAAATATTCATGGCAAGGGCTATAAGCTGATTACTCCCGAACCGGAAAATTGATTTCTTTATTTTAGAGTTACTATTCTGTCGCTTGTCCTTTGGAGTAAGCGACAGAATAGATATAAAATATAAAAGGACGATTGCCAAGCAATCGTCCTTTTATATTTTTTGTCTGAATTTTGAATTAATCGGCAATTCTCTTGTTGATGGCGATGTAGGTAATCAAACCGATAACGATAACGGCTGCTGCACCTCCCAAGATAGAATTGTTGTTAACATTACCAGTGAAGGAGCATGCTACTAGAATGATTGCTCCCACCAGGATTAATATCAATCCCAAGTTTTTCAATAAGCCTTTCATTTGTGTGTATTTTTAATAGATTATTATATTCATGCAATTCAGTCACAAAGAAAAGCATAATTCTTTAACAAGCGAAATTATTTGTGCAAAAAAACTGTTAATGGTCCAATTTCATTTGTTTTTTCCCCTTTTCTGTGATGTTTGAAGGGCTGTGAATCGCCCCTTTCAGTCTTTGATATTGAAGAAGATCTTTTTTAGTAATTCTTGTCCTACACTCAGTTCTTCCAGCTTTACTCCTTTCAGGGCTTCTTTCAAGGTTTGATTAGCCACGCGACGCGCTTTGGTTTCCAGTTCTCTTCCGTCTTTGGTTAAATGTATCTGATTGGTGCGGCGATCTTTCTTGTCCGATATGCGCACTACCAGATGCTGTCGTTCCATGTTGTCTATCAGTCGGGTCATACTAGGCTTGTCCTTAAAGGTGGCGTTGCACAGTTCCTGTTGCGTCACTCCGTCTTTTTCCCACAAAAAGATGAGTACGGTCCATTGTTCGGGTGTGATTTCCATTCCGTTTTGTCGGAAGTTACGTGAGAGTTTCCGGTTGATGGCTGCCGATACCTTTCCGTTCAGGATGGCAAAAATCAGCCTCATGTCAAAATTGAACTGTTCTATCATGAAATATTGTTTAAACAACCTTGCAAAGGTAGTTTTCTTGCCTGATAAATCCTACATTGACGAATAAAAAAATATTAAATGTTTGTAGTTCAAAATAAAATGCCTACCTTTGCACCGCAATTTTTAAATCAACTAAAATTATTTAATCAAACGAGTATGAATCATTACGAAACCGTTTTCATTTTAACTCCCGTTTTGTCTGATGTTCAGATGAAGGAAGCGGTAGAAAAATTCAAAGGCATCCTTACTGCTGAAGGTGCTGAGATTGTAAATGAAGAAAACTGGGGACTGAAGAAGCTGGCATATCCTATCCAGAAGAAGTCAACCGGTTTCTATCAGCTGATTGAGTTCAATGCAGAACCTACTGTCATTGAGAAACTGGAAATAAACTTCCGTCGTGACGAGCGCGTTATCCGTTTCTTGACTTTCAAGCAAGACAAGTACGCTGCTGAATATGCTGCGAAGAGAAGAAGTGTTAAATCAACTAAAAAGGAGGATTAATCATGGCACAACAAGTTCAATCAGAAATCAGATATTTAACTCCGCCCTCAGTAGACGTTAAGAAGAAAAAATACTGCCGTTTCAAAAAGAGCGGTATCAAGTACATCGATTACAAAGATCCTGAATTCCTGAAGAAATTCCTGAACGAACAGGGTAAAATTCTTCCCCGCCGCATTACAGGTACTTCTTTGAAGTATCAGCGTCGTGTGGCTCAAGCTGTTAAGAGAGCCCGTCACTTGGCATTGCTGCCTTATGTAACTGACATGATGAAATAATAAGGAGGAGATAGTATGGAAATTATATTGAAAGAAGACGTAATAAACTTGGGTTATAAGAACGACATCGTGACTGTAAAGTCCGGTTATGGTCGCAACTACCTCATCCCTACCGGTAAGGCCGTTATCGCTTCTCCGTCTGCAAAAAAGATGTTGGCGGAAGAACTGAAGCAGCGTGCTCACAAGTTGGAGAAAATTAAAAAAGATGCCGAAGAATTGGCTGCAAAGCTGGAAGGCGTTTCTCTGACTATTGCCACAAAGGTAAGCTCCACAGGTACTATTTTCGGTTCTGTAGGAAGCATTCAGATTGCTGATGAGTTGGCAAAATTGGGTCACAATATTGATCGTAAGATCATCGTTGTAAAAGACGCTGTGAAGGAAGTTGGTCACTACAAAGCAGTTGTTAAACTGCACAAAGAAGTTTCTGTAGAAATTCCTTTCGAAGTAGTTGCAGAAGAAGCTTGATAAAACTTTCTATAAAAATTGCGAGAGCGTGCATCTTTGATGTGCGCTCTTTTTTTTGTATCATAATCCAGGATATTTTTGTTGCATTTCTAAAGTTGCTCTTTAGACTGCTAAAGTCCCTCTTTACGCGGCTCAAGTGCCACTTTACGTCGCTAATGTAGGTGTTTACGGTTGTGGTATTAGAGCTTGTTCCGTCTTTCTGTTTTGTTCGCTTAGTTTATGCTTGCAAGGGCTTAACTCTTACTTTGATATGTTTTTACAGTCTGAATATGATCAGGGTAAATGCTGAAATCTCCAGGATATAAAAACAGAGCGAAGGATCTCGAAACGTCAATGCGTATTCGGATCCTCCGCTCTGTTTAGATATTTCCTCTCGTTAAGGAAAGGAAACTGTTTCCTTTATTCTTCTGCCTGGAACTTCCGGCTTACCTTCAGCAAGTTGCTGGCATAAGTTACAACGTTTTGGGCTTCTTGTACCATGGTCAGGTAGACCATGCTTACTTTGATACTGCCTGTATGGCTCTGTATGCGTTGCAACTCTTCTCGTTTCAGGTGTGCCAGTTGGCCGTTCAAGTCGTTGGCTTTACGGATATCCGTTTCCATACCTTCATAATCGTTGTTGACGATACGGTTGCGGCATACCTGAAGCAGATAAGTGATGTCTTCTGTAACATCTGCAAATTCGCCCTTCTGAATGGCATCGAGTGGTACGAAGTTATTGTCTACATGCTCCAAGCAAGGTTCGCAGAGGCGGCCTACGCTGTATACCAGTTCGCTGGCGAAGTCATTTCCCTGATAATAGTAGAGCCCTTTCTCCAAGATGGTGTTATTGTCCAGATGGCTCATGGCCAGTGTACCTGTTCGTTTCATTTGCTTGATGAGCTGTTTCTCAAACTTTACCGAGCCCATGGAGCGGCGCAGGCCGCGCAGATTTTCATGTAGGAAAGAAGTGGAGATGCGCTCGAAGTTCTCTTCGGTAAACGCCAATATCTTGCCAAGCTCCTCACGGGTATGCGTCTGCAACAGGCGCAGGATTTCAGCGTTATCGGAACTGCTCAATAGTTGTTTTAAAGTTTCGTCTTTTTTCTCTTTAGCCTTGCGCTTTTTGAACATTATCTGGCTTCTTATTAGCAGGAATACGGCCACACCTATCAGCAGGATAATAGCTACTGTGCCGCCATAATGGATGAATAAGGTCACGAAGAAGCAGAAGGTGAAAGCGGCTCCCGCGGTGATGAACCATCCGCCAATGACACTTAACACGCCCGTAATACGGAAAACGGCAGAGTCACGTCCCCAAGCACGGTCAGCTAATGAGCTACCCATGGCTACCATGAAGGTTACATAGGTAGTAGATAGGGGCAATTTCAGTGAAGTACCCAACGCGATGAGTAGTCCGGCCAGTACCAGATTGACAGAAGCGCGCACCATGTCGAAGGCGGCTCCGTCGGCTATGATAGCTTCGTCCTTGCGGAAACGGGTATCAATCCAGCGTTTGGTGCTTTCGGGAGTTATTTTTGAGATGCCGGTGGCAAGTGTCATGCTGAAACGTACCAGTGTGCGGGCGATCGGCGTACTACCGAAGTTCTCTTCACCCTCGTCTTGGCGGGACAAGTCTACGGAAGTCTTGATGACGTTGTGGGCTTTCTTTGAGGTTGCCAAAGCTATGACCATGACGGCACCCGAACCAAAGAGGAAATACCACGGTGTTTTGGCCGGTCCCAGGAGGGACGTCATCAGGTAACCGTCAGCTCCGGCTGCCTGTCCGTTGGCAGTATAGTCCATGAAGGAAGAATATCCAGCCAAAGGTACACCGATAAAGTTCACAAGGTCGTTTCCGGCAAAGGCCAGAGCGAGAGCAAAGGTACCCAGCAATACAATTACTTTGAAAACATTGACTTTGCAGATATGGAGTATCTGCATCAGGATGGTGAAGAACACGAAAAAGGCACCTACCAGCATCAGGGTATTGTCATGAATCCAGTTTTTGTATTCTGCAGTCATGAAGGAACTGTCCTTCAGTCCTTTTATCAGCATGAAGTAGATGATGCTCGTAGCGGCTATACCTCCGAAAATGCCGATACTATACTTCATGTGCTTCTTGTAGTTGAACGTGAAGACGATACGTGCCAACCATTGTACCAGCATACCGAAGAAAAACGCAATGGCTACCGACACGAAGATGGCCATGATGACGGAAAGGGCTTTATCTGTATTGATCAGATCGCCTAATCCCAAAGTTCCTTCGCTGCTGTAAACCTTGATAAGTGATAATGCAAAAGTACCTCCCAGCAGCTCGAATACCATTGAAACGGTAGTCGAGGTTGGCATACCCATCGTGTTGAATACGTCTAATAGGACGACGTCCGTCAACATGACGGCCAGTAGAATACACATGATCTCCGCGAAGTAGAAGTGTTGCGGTTGATAGATGCCGTGTCGGGCTATGTCCATCATACCGTTGCTGAGTGCCGCACCGATGAAGACTCCTACGCCTGCAATGAAGATGATAGTCTTGAAAGATGCCGCCTTGGCTCCGATAGCAGAGTTCAAGAAGTTGACGGCATCGTTGCTTACGCCCACCACAAGATCGAAAATTGCGAGGACGAACAGGAAGAGAACGATTCCTAAATAGATAGTTTCCATATAATAATGTATTGTATTTTATTTCTGTTTGCAAAGAACGTATGTTTGTGTTACAGGCAATTGTCATACATATTACAATCATGTTACAAAACTGTGGCAGAAGAAGTTTATATACGCAAAGTTCTAACGGACTTCTACAAGGGAATTTTCTTTGTGGTGGTGCCAAAAATAGGCAGAAGATGTTCGCTTGTAAAATAAATCTCTTTAACTTTAGCGCTCAAGTATGATGGTCGGATGCTGCAGAGCGTTTTTTCTGCCATATTTGTGTAAGCAGATTGATACTTGTTTTACTTATATCGAAATTGCGTTAATTTTAAGTAGTAAGAACTATGAAATGGACAAAACTGTTACAGATTCTGTTTGTCTGGTGTTTAGGGCTGTGTATGTTTTCCTGTCAGTCGCCTCAGACAATGTTGACTTCTCCTGATGGACAACTTTCCTTGGAATTTACGTTGGATGAAGAAGGTACTCCTATTTACTGTTTAAAGCGAGCTGGTAAAGATGTTTTGTTACCTTCTCGTTTGGGACTCGTTCTGAAGAATGCTCCTAGTTTGGTTTCGGGTTTTGCTTTCTATGAAAAATATGGCGTACACTAGGTAAAGACTGGTTATGTAGGTGATTTGCTCGATGGGAAGGAACGTCATAGTAGCCAGTTCGGGGTGCTCCACTATCGTAAGGTAATCGAGGCTGCCGCCCGTCATCACATTTGCATTGATAACCATGAACCGGTAATACCTACTGGATTGCAGCGTACCTATCCTAACCTGATGACTCAGGAAGGAGTACGTGGACAAGAGTGGGATGCTTCGGAAGCCGATTATGAAACGAATCCCACGGCCATTGAAATAGAAGAGCGTGAAGTGACAAGTGCGGACACACTCTCCATCTGGCAGGCACGTAGCGGCGGAACGGCCATTCAACTCTGTCCGTTGGAGGAATAGAGGCTGAAATCGTAATGAGTCGATACGCTTTTATTGGGCGATCCGTTCCTCTTTCTGTTTCAGATACTCGTAGAAGGTGTATTGCGAACGGATTTTCTCTTTTTGTGGATGCGTGGATTTCCAGCAGTTGTGCTGTTGGGCGTCTACGAAGCAGGCTTTGCGTTTGTCTGCCAGCTGTATTTCCAACATGTCTGTCAGTTCCTGCCGGAGAGACGGGTCGAGGACTGGAACCACCGCTTCAATCCGTCGGTAGAGGTTACGGCGCATCCAGTCGGGCGAACCGAGGAAGAGCTGTGGCTTTCTGCCGTTACCGAAGTACCAGACGCGCGCATGTTCCAGAAATGTATCCACAATGCGCGTCACGCGGATGTGCCGGCTGTATGCTTGTCCGGGAATGAGGCAGCAGATGCCTCTCACGATGAGGTCTATCTCTACGCCGGCTTCCGATGCTTCGTACAGGCGGCTTATCATCACCGGATCCTGTAGCGCATTCATCTTCAGGATAATACGTCCTCCCTTTCCGGCTTTGGCCAAGGCTATTTCCCGGTCAATCAGTCGGTTCAGTTCGGGGATGAGGTTGAAGCGTGCCACGAGCAGACGGTGGAAAACAGGTGCCTTCCTTTTGCCTTGCAGGGTACGGAAAAGGTTGTACAAGTCGTTCACGATGACCGCATTGCTGGTGAAGAGCCCGCAATCAGCATAGAGCGTGGCTGTTTTTTCGTTGAAGTTCCCGGTACTGATATAGGCGTAGCTGGTGAGTTTATGGCCTGCTGGGTCTTTGCGTAGTATGAGTGCCACTTTGGCATGCACCTTCAGTTTGGGTATGCTGTAGATGATGCGAATACCCGCCTTTTCCATCATGGCTGCCGTAGCCAGATTGTTTTCTTCATCAAAACGGGCTTTCAGTTCTACGAAAACAGTGACTTTTTTTCCGTTTTGCGCCGCTGCAATCAGGGTATTGATGACGGCAGAATTTTCAGCTACACGGTATTGTGTCACCATAATTTCCTTTACTGTAGGTTCATGGACAGCTTCGTAGAGGAAGTGGATGAAGTGTTCAAACGAATGATAGGGGTAGTGCAGCAATAAGTCCCGTTGTTCGACGTAATCGAATACCGATTCCCGTTCGTTCAGGCAATTTAGTTTCATGGGTTGCGGCTTCTGGATAGGCTTCAGATTCGGGTTCGGGTTGGGCAGGTGGCGGAGGTCCTCCAGGTTGAGGTGTTTGTCGCCCGGCACCAGTTCGTTACGGTCTATCCGGTAAGCGTCTACCAGAAATTCCAGGAAATCGGCTGGCATGGCACGATCGTAGACGAAGCGACACACAGCGCCAGTCTTTCGTTTTTTGACTTTCGTCTTCAGTTGTTCGATGATTTCGTTGCTGCTTGCGGCATCGTCTATCAGGATATCCGCGTCGCGCGAAATCTTGATGCAATAGCTGCTGTCCACCCGATAGCCTGAGAAGATAGTCGTCAGATTGGCTTTGATGATGTCTTCGATGAACATCAGGTAGTAGTCTTTCCCCTTTTTCGGCAGTTCGATGAAGCGGGGTACCTTGCTGTAGGGCAGCTTCATTACGAAGTACTCCGGCTTTGCATCCGGCACTTCTTTTCGGTAGAGGCGCACTGCCAGGTAGAGGCGGTTGTCGCGCAGGAAGGAGATAATCCGGTCTTTGGTCACCGGTACGGGAGCCAGATAAGGGAAAATCTCTTCGCGGAAGAAGCGGCTGACAAACTCCTGATGAAAATCTTCTACCTGTCGGCTTTGGTAGAAGATGATGTGATGCTTGCGCAGGGCAGGCAGTATTTTGGTCTCGTAGATGCGGATACGGTCTTCCAGTTGTCGGTTCACTTCCCGGTTGATTTCATCCACCAGTTCGATGGCAGATTGTACGCTTTCGTCGTCTTCGGGTGTTTTGCCGGTAGCGATGGCCTTGTGGTCGGCTACACGTATCTTGTAGAATTCTTCAAGGTTCGACGAATAGATGGAGATAAAGTTAATGCGTTCGTACAGCGGCAGTGAGTCGTCGTCCGCCTCGAGCAGGACGCGGTAGTTGAAGGATAGCCAACTGATGTCTCGTTTGAAGAATTGGTATTCCATAATTTGTAGATTTAGGGCGCGGAAGAAACGTCGGCACGGTGTCGAATAACGTTTTCTTCTTTTGCGAATGTATCACAAATGTACTTACTTTGCAGACAAAAACAAATGAAAAGATGATAAAAATAGGTTTGTTATCTGATACACACGGCTATTGGGACGAGAAATACCTGCAATATTTCGAACCGTGCGATGAAATCTGGCATGCGGGCGACATCGGTTCACTCGAAGTGGCCGAACGTTTGGCTGCTTTCCGTCCCTTTCGGGCGGTGTATGGCAACATTGACGGTCAGGATATCCGCCGGCTCTATCCGCAGACTCTCCGTTTTCGGATAGAAGGAGCCGAAGTGCTGATGAAACACATTGGCGGCTATCCCGGCAAGTACGATCCTTCGATTGCTGGTAGCATTCTGACGCGTCCCCCAAAGCTGTTTATCAGCGGACATTCGCACATCCTGAAGGTGAAGTATGACAAAACGCTCGATCTGCTCCACATCAATCCCGGTGCGGCAGGCAAGTATGGTTTCCACAAAGTGCGTACGTTGGTGCGCTTTGTTATCGAGGACGGTGTTTTCAAGGATCTGGAAGTTGTGGAACTGGCCGGATAATTTTTCTTCAGTTGGGAAAAACTTTTTTGCTGACTGGAGAAAAATGTTTTGCCAACTGGGGAATTTTTTACCTGCTTTCCCGGTTTCTCAGGAAGAGGCTAAGGCATGGGGTGGCGTTTATGGACATAAAAAAAGGGCTCCGCTGAGCCCAACCTTTGTTAACCTTAAATCTAATACTATGAAAAACACATTGCAAAGGTATGGGTTTTCTGGAAATCTACAAATAATGCAAGAAAAAAGACGTGTTTTATAACATGTTTTATCATTTTTACGGACTTCATTAACAATTTGGTGGGGGGGGAATTAGGCTGAAAAGTCAGGAGGCCAGTGCCGCGCAGAGCAGCAGTCCCATGAACAGCATGTTGCGTGAAGTTTCGCCCAATATGCGGTTCAGTCCTTTGCCTTCCTTAATCTCTATCATCTTACGCCACGTCAGGGTGTGCAGGTAGAGGTAGATGCACGGTGCCCAGATAAATTCCAGCCACGTGAGCCGTCCGGTGAAGACCAGGCCGGCACAGATGGCGACGGCTGCCAGTCCCAGTCCCAGATACATGCCTGCTCCGAACCGTTCTCCGTACCTCACGACCAATGTCTGTTTCCCGCTGATCCGGTCTTGTTCGCGGTCGCGGTAGTTGTTCACCATCAGCAATGTGTCGATGACCAGTCCCGATACGAGCGACAGCAGGCATACGTCCCAGTTCACCTGCCCTGCCTGTACGTAGTAGGTGCCGCCTACGGGCACGAAGCCGAAGAACACCAGTACCAGTACGTCGCCCCAGCCTTTGTAGGAGAGCACCGTGGTATAGAGAAACGCAAACAGCAGGCACAGTACGCCCAGCAGTACCAGTTCCCATCCGCCGTGCGGCAGGTTTCCCCAGGCAAAGTACAATACGCCGAGTCCGCATGCACAAGCCAGTGCCAGCACGATACCGATGCCAATTGTCATGGCATGCGGTGTAATCCATCCTTCCGCACAGGCCCGTTGGGGGCCGAGGCGGTCGCTACGGTCGCTGCCTTTCCGAAAGTCGAACAGGTCGTTGATAAAGTTGGCTGCCACCTGCATCAGGCAGGCGAACAGCAGGCATAGCACCGCTTCCTCTGTCTGGAACTTTCGGTCGGCAAAGGCCAGTGCACTGCCCAATATCACGGGGATGAGGGCGGCCGTCAGCGTCTTGGGGCGTGCGGCCAGAAGCCAGGCTTTGGGGGAGTTGGGGCGCATAAGGGTTGTTATGGATTGACGGTTGTTTTGAGTTGGGTGGATGAAGCCAGGGAATAGGTGATGACGTAGCAATGTCCAGATTCTACCTTTTCTCCTTCTACGTTTCCATAGGTTTTCTTTTCTGTTGTGAAGGTTTCGTTATCTGCATTAGTTGCAGTCAGCGTGTAGATAAAGGTCATGTCTTCCGCATAGTCCATGTAAACTGTTTCTCCGGGTTGGAGGACTGTTTCAGTTTGTTCATCTGTCGTATAGAACGAAAGTTCAACGTCATTAAACAACCCTTGAAGCTCGTCGGACAGTGTTGCCAGGCTGATGCCGACATTGACCATCGGTACAGATATGGTAGGATAAGTCACTTTTTCCGCTTCGATGGTGAAAGTCGTTTCTACGTAATATTGCGGGGCATTGGCTGTCTTGTTCTTATAAGCGTCGTTATATGCCTTTAGGGTATATTCGCCTGCTTCCAGTTCGATTTTTTCTTGTGGAAACTGTCCAGGTTCATAACTTTTTATCGGTTCTGTTTCTGAAAGAATTTCTATATATAAGTCTGTGTCCACAGCACGGGTTTGCACGCTTTCTATGATCGGCGATATAAGGGATAAATCCGTCAATTGAAGGTATCCTTTTTTTTCTTGTTCCGACAGGATATCTTCCTGCTGGCAACTGATTAGCAGGAAGAGGCTGAGTAAGGTATAGAGTGTCTGTTTCATAAAATCAGTATATTATTTGTCGTAGATAAGGGAGATGTCGTCGATGTAGAGCTTACTTCCCACTGATTCTGCATCAGAAAGGTTACCGAAAGCTGGTTTATCCATTATGTCAGTATTTGTTAATGATCCTGATTTGAATACAATATACATTTTTTTAGGAGCCTTTGTTATTTCTGTATATTCTATAGGTAATATTCGCTCTGTCCAATCTGTAGTTCCAGCTTCTTCAGAAGGAATATTTGCTTTACCGATGATCGTATCTTCACCATCCAAAATAACGATCTGTGCAATTAATAAATCTGTTGATTTCGGTATATATTTATACCAAAATTTCATTGCAGTAGGTCTCGAAGCATAATCTACACCGTATACAGGTTGATGATTTGTTAAGTCATAAGTTCCTAGATATAATTCTGCAGGAGTTACATGTTTTATTTCTGAAACATCTCCACCAGCAGTACTTCCACTACCCCAACCAACTGTTTTGAGTAACGCGGATTTACCACTATGAGCTTCTTCTCCTTCAACTGGAATAGTTCCAGAATTCGCAACATAACAACAACCTACATAAGGAGGAGTTGGAGCACCCAAAAATGTTCCAGGTATGTTACCATCTTGTGTTGTTGTTTGATTTACTGTGTTCCAAATGGAGGGGGTGGATACAGAACTCCATGGGAACCATTTCTTCCAATATATTTTATTCAATTTCTCTGTTATTGGATTTCTTGCATCATCTGTTATTTCATAATCCCAATCCTCCATATCTCCATTTTCTAGCTCAATCACCGGATAAGTGGAAACGGCTACCGGATTGCTACAAACTTCACCTCTATATACGCCACGTATATAGTATGTTGTTCCCGGTGCCAAATCAATCTTACGCAGATCTTCATCTAAATCCGTCCAGTCAGATTCACCATTGGTACTGAATTGATATTTCATATTAGTACTTAGTTTGGAGAAATTACCTTTTGTTACCTGTTCTTCCATCAAGGCATTCATAGTAAATTCTTTTGTCCAAATATTGCCGGGATATGCACTTACCGTAAATTCCGGCTTATTACATTCTAACGTAAATACGCGAGAAACATTATTTTCTTCCTTTTCACTACTCCATCGATTATTGGCCTTCGCATCTATTTCAATAGAATTATTTGTTGTAACGCCTGCGTTCGTTTGTAACTTAGCAAGTAATGGAGACAAATCAAGGGTTACCTCTTCAGTTGTTCCGATTGCTGGAAGTGTTATATCTAATGCTGTTTCGATGGCCTGTTTATCTTCTACATTCGATAAAACATACTCTTTATCCTTTTGCAAAGAAGATTGAAACTGTTCATCTTCAAAATTAAATTTCAGTTTCAAATCTTGTAAGGCAGTTGCTGTAATAAGTTTGATTGAAGCAGACTTGGCTTCTGTTTCTGCAAACGTAAGTTTGTTCGCTTCAAATCCTTCTGCTTCAATTTTCGGCTTTGGCAACCACTCCACCGGTATCGTTTCCGAAATAGTAACCGTCTCAACTTCAACTTTCTCTACAGTGATGATGGCACCGGCTGTGGCAGGTTTCAGCGACAAGGTAAGTTTGCAATGCTGTCCTGCTTGGAAAGCGTCGGCCGTCAGCTCGTCTGAGGTAATCTCCATGCTGACGTTTTGGCTATTTTCTTTCAGCGTTCCTTTAAAGGTGAAAGTGGGAGTGGAACCGGCACGGTAGTAAGCACTCTGTGTGGTAGAGCCATTACGTCCGATGGTTACGCTGCTGTTGCCTACTTTGACTTCCACACCGTAGGTGGAGAATAGCTCATCGAATTTGTCTATCTGTCCCTCTCCATAAATGACGGATGCCAATGCGTTGGCCACCTTGCATGTCAGGGTTACTGGGGTAGACTGATTTACTTCAACCTCCACACCGGTCTCTTCTCCTTTGTAATAAGGGGAGTCGAGGGCAATGGCAAGATTTGTGCCATAAGTGGCTGTTACGGTGTATGCACCTGTAGAGGCGGGAATCGTTTGTTTATATATGCCGTTGTAGGTATTTTCACCAGTACTTTCTTTGACAATATTCAGGGTAAACCTCTCTGCTGTCGGTTTTCCCAGTTCGGCAGGTGTACTTTTGGTACTTATGCTGACATCTTCGGCAAGGGTGATGCACAAGCTGCCTTGCGAGGCTTCCCACTGCTCCGTCTGGCAGGCTGTCATCAGCAAACCTACCAGTCCGATATAGATTGATTTGATATATTTCATTGTTTTATTACTCGCTTGTTTATAAGGATGAATCAGTCATAAATCAATTCAAAGTTATCTACCAATAACTTGCTTCCTACTCCTCCCGTGAAATAATCACCATATTTACTAGCAGACGCTACTATTAGTATGTATTTAGGGGTACGATTGGTATAGCGGTAGTTCAATACCAAATCTTTTTGTTGATATTGGCTGTCAGAATTTCCGCTTATGTATTCAGCGTAGGCTATAACATGAGAGTCGTTCTTGTCAAATAGCTGACGTTCGCTGGGACGGGTACGTATCTCAAGCGGTTGATTCCAGTCAGCCAAGGCAATGTAAATATGGCAGGAGTCTGGTCGACCTTTTAGATATTCTAATGCGTCTTCACCGATCTTGTCTATTGTGGCAGAAGTATATTTATAGTTGATGCGTAATTTGGAAGGAAAGGATTTGAATTCACGACCGAAGCTTAGAACTCCATTCGTACCATCTGTACGTACATAAGAACCCGTGAAGATGTTACCGGAAGCTAGTTTCATCACGACCCATTTAGTTTCAAGTGAAGCTGCCTTACCAGATCCGTTGCATGTTTCAGAGGTCGGTACGCTGTTACTGTCTGCTATTGTTGTAGCGCCTCTATTTCCTGTATCCCAAAAGGAAGAAGTGGACCAAGGTTGCCATAAAGTTCCATTGGCAGCAGCTTCGGACGACCATTCATCAAAACTACCATTTTCTAAGGGTGTAGCAGTGGCTGTGGTAAAAGATTGTTCGCTACCTATTGAGCCGTCTACATTAATGCGATATTTGTACGTGGTAGAAGCGCTTAGCCCTGTCAGTGTAGCACTGAAAGTATTGCTTGAAACGTTGACATTGGCTGATGGTACAGTGATCCACGACGTCTCACTTTCTTTACGGTATTCCACTACAGGAGTCTTACCACTTTGTATCTTTCCGTTCACGGTGGCGCGGGTAGTCATAGCGAAAGCTTCGGTCGAACTGCTACTACTTTCACCGCTGTCTGGGTAGACATAAACGGTCCATTCATAAGAATATTCTTCCCACGAACAGCTGACGTTGAAGGTAGAGGGCTTTGAATAGTCTTTCTGTAGGGTTGGGTCAGGCGAAACTCGTCCGTATTCACCGCCCAAATTCAGTTTCTTTACGTTCAGATTTGTACGGTCAGTTTCAGGATCAACATAGATGATAACAGTACGAGTAGTTGTATCGATTACATAGTCTGTCATGCCATCTATTTCAATGTCGCGTTGGATAATTTGATTTACTGTTACCTTCCACTGATAGTCTTGGTACGTACGCAGGGTGAAGGTGACCGGTTGCGAGAAGTTTACATGCGTGTTGGATGACAACGGGATGCTGTCCAGCGAAGCAAATCCGGAAGTAGGGAATTTCGAGTAGTCTTCGCATACATTGGGATCATCCACCACAAGTTCTGCTCCTGTAGTCGTTTTTAGGCTGAGGATTTGCAGGTGGGAGATGTCCACACCGTCGTTCACGTAGAGGGTTACCGTGCGTGCCGACTTGTTGATGGTAGCGGCAGTAAAGGTGTTCTGATCCGCTCCCCGTTGGCCTTCTACGGTCATCGACTCGATGGAGGCCTCTATGATGGGGTAGGGAATGTCGTTTTCGATAGCGCAGGATGTGAGGATGCAGGCCGTCAGTGCCAGCATGCCAAGTATGCGGGTCAGGTATTGTTGAATCATTCGTTTCATATCGTCAGAGGTAGAAAGTCATTCCGAGATTGATGGAGAAAAGGTTTATCTTGAAGTTACCGGAGGAGACGCGGCGTTTGCCTGTTTCCACCTGGTTAGTCTTCTGGTCGGTCCACTTGAAGTCGAAACCCATCACGCCGACCGAAACTTCAGCTGCTGCCCAGTTGGTGATGAAGGCCGTCAGTCCCGGTGCAAAGCCGATCTGGAAGTTCTGAACAGTTTGGTAGGTACCATCATAAGTAGTTCCAGAGCCGGTAGAGTTTTTCCCTTCGCCATAACCGTAGGTGAGACGCATTTCGTTAAAAAGACCGAATACTTTACTGCGGCCTACGGGAATATAAGAACGAAAGAAGCCGGATACTTCGTATTTATGTTCCAAATAATAGATGTCTTTTAGACTGATATTAAAATCTTCGCCAAGGTTTAGGTCAAAATTACCTAAATCAAGATAGTCACGATTGTAGGCAAAACGGATACCTGCAGCCATGTTGTTGCGGAAGAAGTAGCCAATGTAGGGACTGATGCTGAAGTCGTAACCGTTTCCTTCGACGTCCTTGATGACAAGGAAGTTCAGGTTGTCCTGTTCGTGCTCGGAGTAGGAGACAGTTCCTCCTGCCATCCATGTACCTTTGGGGATGAATACGCGTGTCTGTACATCACGGTCTATTCGTTCGATGGCCCGTTTTCCTCGCTGGGCCCATGCGTTGGCGGTCGTCACGACCGCCAGCAACATTAGCAGAATTGTTTTTTTCTTCATCTATTCTTCTATAAGAATTACTTCTATAATATTTGAGTCTGATTATTTCCCACTGAAGGGGTTAGAAACCATTTCCTGTTACGGAATGGGCTTCTAACCCCTTGAGGTGAGTTTTCAAAGATACGTATTTTATTCCGACATTACCGGAGTATCACCATAAATCAGTTCAAGGTCGTCAACGTACATGACACTATTTGTACTTCCAGTGAAATAATCACCGTACTTGCTGGCCGAGAAAACAATGATTAAGTAATATGTCTCCAATGGTTCCAAAGTCTTGTACTTGAAATTCAAAGTGAATTCTTTCCAGCCGTTGGTAGTTACGGCTTCCGCATCAGACAATTGACCATACGCAATGATATCCGCATCATTCTCCAAATCAAGGAACGTTTCGGTTTTTGTATTGTCCACCTGCTTTTGTTTCTTTGATAAAGCTATGTAGATGGAACAAAGATCATCCGAACCTTTCTCTCCTAAGCCTTCCGGTGTGTTGTCTCCACGATAATCTATCTTACCGCTGGTATAGTGGAACCAGCCATGCAGAGCGGTAGGACGGGATACAAAGGATTGTCCGAAATCAATTTTCGCTCCATTAGTACCTACCAATGAATTGAATTTACCTGTATACAGACTGGCGGCTGCAAATTTCCCGATACCAAAAGCACTGGCATATTGGGATTTCAATTCAGCAGATTGGCCTCCGCTTGTATGTACTGTTGTACTGTTACCTTGTGTCGGATTTTTATTAACTAAAGCGCCTGCTCCAGTGGTTGTACCCGGATTACTGGAATCCCAGAAAGAACCGGAAACATTGTAATCGTTTTCCGTTACTGGATACCAAGTCTTTCCGCTCTTGTACCAACTGTCCAGGTTTCCGTTAGGCAACGGAGTTTGTGCTTCCGTAGTAAAATTCACCGTCTCGCTCGTGATGCCCTCCTCGCTTCCGTCGTTGTAGTAGAGGCGGCATTGGTAGGCCGTGGCAGGCGTCAGGCCGGTAAGACGGGTAGCGAATTTCTTGTCCTTTTCCTCTACGGTCATCTCGGTTGCAACTTTAGTCCATTCGGCGGCATCGGCTGTCTTGTATTGGAACTCCAATTTACTTTGGTCGAAGACGTCGGCAAACGAGGGGACTTCGCCGGTGAGGTAAGCAAAGGTGCTCCAGGCATTGGCCGAGGCTACGAGGGTGCTGGTAGCAGTCACAGGTACACCGATGGTGTAAGTATACGTCTTCGTGGCGTCGTCTACAGTAACGCCGATGTTCGACGAACCGCTGGATGCAATGCGATAACGCAGGATGACGTTCTCTTGGGCTTTGATGCCGGTGATGGTATCTTTCTTGCTGTGCAATTCACCTTTGTAGTTGGATACAGTCAGGTTGGATATCAAGTCTGTCACAGGAAAATAAGCCTTACCTGTTTCGCTGGCTTGGCGCATCTCGAAAGTCACTTTGTTGTCACTGTTGCTTTTGTCTGAGACGCCAACCACGGCGCTCTGGAAAGCGGCTCTGAAATCGTCGCTAAATTCTACGGTTACTAATACATTAGCCAGCTTGCAGACAATCTCTTTGCTGGTATTAGTATTCATTTTAATGTCTACGGTTTCCTTAGCGGCATAATAGGGCTTGTCCCATCCTGCCGTCTTCCCGTCAAATCCGGCGGAAGAAGCTTCAATGGTGTAGGTGCCTACGGGCAACTCAATGGCTTCAATCCAAGTAGTGCAGTCGTCCGTCTCTTTTACTGTTTTGCCTGCGGAGTTTACAATCTTGACGGCAATCTGTTTGGGGTTGTATGTATCTTCTGTCTTGGTAAGGGTCGTTTTATCCGTACCCACTTGCAGCATCAGGTAGCCGACAGCTTCCTGCTCCGTTTTCTCGTTTTGGCACGAACCAAGGTAAGCAAGGAGAAGACAGGCTGTTAAGATAGTATATAGCTTTTTCATCTTTGTTATTCAGTTATAGTGATGGTTAACACATCGCTTACAGTTACATCTTCGTTATCTGTCAAAGTGATGTGAAACTTATGTGTACCAGGAAACATATCTAAGAACGTAAAGAATGCTCCGACAGGGAACTTGTATTCTGTTACTCCTGGTTTCGGTGAACGGTCTTCCAGCTCTACACTTTCAAAGAGATCGTCGATATTAGTATTGTTCACCAGTTCTACCCCTTCTAATAGATTACCTCCCATATCCACATCGTTGAGAGTAGCTTTAAAGCCTTCACTATTAGTTTCAATTCTAACAATGGCACTTTTTAAACCATTGGGCGTTTTGAGATAAGCGTCTGCGTTAGCAGGTTTTCCTTCGCCTGTACTTGCTGAATACGAAAAATCTGTAGGTAAATCGATAGTAGGGGCTTCTTCATTTCCTTCTTCTTCGCCTTCGTCACCACCATCTTCCCCTGTTCCGGGCTCTTCCGTATCACCACCATCCGTACCCGGATCAACTGTAATCTCTACGTTTTCGTCCTTTTCGGAATTGAACATGGTGATGGTTATCTGGATGCCTTCTTCCAGAACACCCGGCGTAGAACCTTCTACTTTTACAGGGCTGAATTCGATTTTCAGTTCGTCGCCTCCTACGAAAGATGTGTCGTCGCCTTCTTCATATTCCGGTAAGTTGGATTTCTTGGCTGTGCCTGAAATAGTAACATCTTCACCTCCGTTCGTTTTGGCTGTTCCATTGATGTAGATGGTTTCCACGCTTTCGTCCATTTTCCAATAGACAGGAGCAGGAGTTTCACCGTCTGCGGCTTTCGTATAGGTTTTGATGTGTCCATCCTGTTTTTTGTCTGTCACGGTAATGGTCCAGTCTTGGTACGTAGCCAGGAACTCTTCGGTAAAGCTAATCGATATTTTGACGTTCTGCATCGTACAAACCACTGAGGTCTCGGCTGTCTGGCCTTTCACAATCTTTACGTTTTCTAACTTTCCGCCATAGAACGGTTCGCTCATTTCGCTTTTGAATTCTCCCGGTGAACAGGCTTCGATGGTGTATGTACCTACGGGAAGCGTAACATCACCGGCTTGTTTCAGTTCGGCATAGCTATCGAATTTCTTGGTATATTCTACGTCTGTACCGGTAATGGTGACGGGGAATTGGTCTACCTGGTCGGTGGTTCCCTTGGTTGTCTTACCAGTTTCTACGTATAAGTTCAGGGTTCCGGTGTCGCCCGTCATCGGGTCTTTTCCCAGAATTTCATTTTTCATTTCGCACGACGCCAATCCGGCCAGCATGGCCACGGCCAACGCCCATTTATTGACTGCTTTCATCTTCTTGATTGCTTATTTAGGATGTTCTGTGATAAGTTTGCTTATACCCAGTCGGAGGGGACTTCGATGTCCACCGGATGCTCAATGACGGTGTCGTCTATTGTGATGGTGATGCTCAGGTTGCCCGAACCGACTATCGGTGTGAGAGTCATCTTCATGGCGTCTGCGGGACTTAACGGGTATGTCTTTTCAATGGATGTTTCGGCACCGACACCACTCTTCGGCGTCAGTTTGATCGTCATTGCGACAGAATCGCTCTGTTTTACTTTGAAATAGACGGGGCCTGTTGTCTCTTTTTCCCAAATATAAGTGGAACCGCTTTGTGCGTCTGTTTTGATTCTTACTTCGTAATCAGAGAAGTATTCGTCCATCTTTTCGTCGAATACTATATTTATACGGGCAGAATTGGGCTTGCAGGCTACTTCTACATTCACCGAATCGTTTTTCACGGTGAACGATTTGTATCCTAAAACGCAAAGGTCGTCTGTGTAAACAGCCTTTGTGCTGTCACCGCAAATGGCAGACATGGTGTAAGTGCCGTTTGCCAGTTCTGTGAATTCAGGAATCTCGTTGTATTTCCATTGTTGCACGGGAACGCTTTCTCCGATTTTTGTGATGGTTACCGTGTAATTTTCTTTTTTACTGTAGTAGGACTCATCCACCGCCTTGGTCTGGAACCCAGTATTTGTGTTCAGCGCCAGTTTTACATATCCTTTTCCTTCGGGGATTTGCTGGAGGTCGTCATCCGAGGTACAGGCCGTCAGCAGCCATCCTCCGAGGATGCATGACAGGAGGCCTCCCAATAATTTTTTCATTGCATTCATGTTTTTATATACTAACTTTGTTTTATGTATCATTGATATTATAAAGGATACGAGTCTGAAATGGAATGTCGCTGCATTCGCTCTCGTAATCTCACAATTTTTCGGGTGCAAAGTAACAGATAATCTGTGAGGCTCACAAGGTCATTTTTAAGGAAGAAAGGTTCTTTTTTTAAGAATTATGGAACAAAAAAAAGGTATAAACGACTTTTAGTGTTGCTTTTTTAAGATTGTACTTGGAAAGTGGCGACTGCCAAGTCCATAGTTACGTCCGTCAAGTTCATAGTTACGTTCGCCAAGTCCATAGTTATGTCCGTTAAGTGGATGTTTGTTTCCGTCATGTTAAACACGGTTTGTGTGTTGCTCGTAATGGCTTGCCGGTAGAGCGTGATATTGGAATTAACCGATGATGCTGAATATGCTTTCAATCCTTCACACGGCATACAATCGGCTTTAGATGTGGAACTTCCGGTGAAACCAGAAATTTCACCCTCGTGAAAGATATATTCTTTCACGAGGATTTGATTTCACAATAAGATGCTGTTTCTTAGGTTTTTCCGGTGAAACTTCACCGGAAAGATGCCTCAGATTTCCGGCATCAGCACGACACCTTGTTTCTTCTTGCCGTCCATTTTGACGGTCATGGGTTGTTCGAAGCGGACGTGACGCAGGAATTCTGTTTCGTGCAGGGCGGGCTGGGCGTTGAGGAAGTCCTGGTTGTAGATTCCGTCGTTCATGTAGGCATTGATGGTGAAATAGCCCACGCCGAACGACGTCAGGTTCTGGAAGAAATGCGTGCCCTGGCTGGGATCTACGCGATAGTTGGTCAGGCCGGCTTCCACGATGACGCGGGCCGCACTGATGTGAGGCCACTTCACGGGGATGCCCAGCCACGTGTCACTACTTCCCCAGCGGCCGGGACCAACCAGCACGTAATTGCGTCCTTCGTCGAGAAACTGCTGGTTGAGTTTCTCGATTTCCCAGGCTATCTTCTGATTGTTCGAGGCACTGTAGTGGTCGGTCTTCACATAGACGATGTCATAGAGGTCGTTCATGATGCCATGGCCCAGCGAGTTGTTGGAGCGGAGCAGCAGGCGGTCGTCGGGGATGGCGGTGAGGTCTTCATCGAGCACAGCGTTGTTGTCCACAATGGGACGTATCTGCAGCAGGTAGAAGGTGCCTGTCTTGTCTTTCTCGCGGCTCAGGGTGGCGGCAAACTCTATCTCTACCGGTCGTCGCATCTCTTCCTGGCCATATTTCAGAGCCAGTTGCAGGAGGCGCGGCAGGGGGAAGACGTCGTGCTGCAGGATGTTGGCAAAAGTGATGACCTTGCGTCCGCCCGGATACAGACCGTCGCGGATAATCTGATCGTAGGGGTCGTAGGTCGAGGCGATGTAGTTGAGTGCACCGTCTTTCTCGGCTTCCTTGACGTGAAGCTTCAGCAGGTTGAACCCGTCGTCGATAGAGAAGTCGTGGCCACAGTTGCTCAGGTCGAGGGCATAGAAGCGGGTCTGTGTCTCGCGAAGAGCTATCTCCATCTCGCTGGTCTGCAATACCTTGGTGGGGTGATAAGGCGAGAAACGGAGTGTCAGGCCGCCGTCTACGATATACTTACCCAATCCGAGTGCCAGATTGACGATACCTTCTTCGGCCTTTTCGTCCCCCAGGGGATAGTAGTTGAGCGAGCGTGCCACGCCGGACATGCTGGGATAGAAGCGGGGACCGTATTGGTTGCCGACTACTTCCTGGAGGATGACGGCCATTTTTTCCTGGTCGATGACGTTACTCGTGGCCTGCATGTAGGCTTTGGAGTCTCGGAAGTAGACGGAGGCGTAAACACCCTTGATCGCGTCGCTCAGCATGCGGAGCATCTCGTACTTGTCGTCCAGGTAGGGAATCATGTACGTATTGTAAATGCCGGCAAAGGGCTGGTAGTGCGAGTCTTCGAGCAGCGACGACGAACGGATGGCGATGGGCGACTTCACTACATCGAAGAAGGTGAAGAAGTCCTCGACCAGGCGGTCGGGCAGCTTGGCTTTGAGGAAATAGCGCAGGATGGTGTTGTCGTCCGCATCTGACAGGGCTACCTGGTAGAGATTATTGGTCTCCATGAACTCGTCGAACACGTCGGTACAGAGCACGACGGTCTTGGGAATGGCTACACGGGCGTTGTCGAATTCCTCGAACTCGGGATGGCGCTTTACCAGATTGTCGATGAAAGCCAGGCCGCGGCCCTTGCCTCCCAGTGAACCTTCGCCGATGCGGGCAAAGTTGGAGTAGCGGTCGAAGCGGTCGCGCTTGAAGACAGCCACCACGCCTTGGTTCTTCATCTTGCGGTACTTGACGATGGCTTCGAAGATGATCTGGCGGTGGGCATCCACGTCCTGTAAGGTATTCCAGGTGATGGGTTTCAGGAATTCGGCGATGGGGAACATGGCACGCGAGTAAAGCCAGCGGCTGATGTGGTTGCGGCTGATGTGATAGAAGAATGATTCTGAGGGCACGGCGAACAGGATATTTTGCAGTTCCTTCAGGTTCTTTACACGGGCGATCTCTTCCATGGTATCGGGGTTACGGAAGATGAAGTCGCCGAAGCCGAAGTTGTCGGATACGATGCGGCGCAGGTCGACGTCCATTTTTTTGGAATTCTTGTCGATGAAGGCGGCACCGTACTTGGAGGCGTAGGTCATGTTTTCCGTTTCGGACGACTGGATGATGAGTGGCACAAACGGGTCTTGCTCGCGTATGGCGGCACAGAGGCGTATGCCGGCCATGCCGTCTTTTTCGCCACGTTCGGTACGCGGAAAGCGGACGTCAGTCACCACGCCGAGAATGTTATTCTTATATTTATTATAGATGGAAATGGCTTCTTCATAATTTCGGGCCAGTACGATCTTGGGACGTCCACGCATACGCAGGGTACGTTGGTGGGCGTTCAATGCTTCGGTACTGAACTCCTGGCTTTGCTTCAGCACAAACTTGTAAAGGTTGGGCAGCAGGGAGGAATAGAACCGGATGCTGTCTTCTACCAATAGGATGGCTTGTACGCCTACCTCCTTGACATCATGGTCGAGGTTCATCTTGTCTTCGATCAGCTTGATGATGGACACGAGCAGGTCGGTATTGCCCAGCCAGCAGAATACATATTCGAAAGCGCTGAGGTCTTCGTTGGCGATGCGCTTGGTGATGCCGTGGCTGAAGGGGGTCAAGATGACCATTGGGATGCTTGGCCAGGCGGCTTTGATGGCGCGTGCCACGTCGAAGCCCTCGTTGTCGCCCGTACCCGGCATGCAGATGATGAGATCGTAGGTCATGTTTTTCAGCTGCGCCAATGCCTCGTCGCAGGTACTGACTTGCGTGAAGCGCGGCGGGTAGCGCAGAGACAGCGAGGTGTACTCGTTGAATATCTTTTCGTCGATGCGGCCGTCGTCTTCCAGCATGAAGGCATCGTAGGGGTTGGCTATCAGAAGTACGTTGAAGATACGGCGGGTCATTAGGTTGGCGAACTGCGTATCCTTCAGATAAAGCAGATTGAGTTTCAGTTTGCTGAGCATGTTTTTCCAAAATTAGTAGGACAAAAATCGGGCTTTTTCTTGGGATATGCAAAAAAGCGAAAAGGTATTTCGGAGGGCTGAAGAACAGCGTGCGGGGAAAAACGTATTATATATTGGATGTTAAATGACATTTTATTATTATTTGCTTATTTTTTCGCCTTAAAATTTAGGATATTTGAAAAGAATAGCTATATTTGCAGTGTTGTTGGTTGACAATTTGCTCAGCTGGCAGCGAGTGAACCATTGATAGAACCTTTTTAAAACGTAATATTATGAATATTGAACGTATCATGGCCTCTTTGGAGGCAAAGCATCCCGGCGAATCTGAGTATCTTCAAGCCGTAAAGGAAGTACTTCTTTCTATCGAAGATATCTACAATCAGCACCCTGAATTTGAGAAGGCAAAGATCATTGAACGTCTGGTGGAACCCGATCGTATCTTCACGTTCCGTGTCACTTGGGTAGACGACAAAGGTGAAGTACAGACCAACTTGGGCTATCGTGTGCAGTTTAACAATGCCATTGGCCCATACAAAGGCGGTATCCGTTTCCATGCTTCGGTCAACTTGTCTATCCTGAAGTTCCTGGGATTTGAGCAAACGTTCAAGAATGCCCTGACGACGCTGCCTATGGGTGGTGGTAAGGGTGGTTCGGACTTCTCTCCCCGTGGCAAGAGCGACGCTGAAATCATGCGTTTCTGCCAGGCCTTTATGTTGGAGTTGTGGCGTCATGTAGGTCCCGATATGGATGTGCCTGCGGGTGATATCGGTGTAGGCGGCCGCGAAGTGGGCTATATGTTCGGTATGTACAAGAAACTGACCCGTGAATTTACAGGAACCTTTACCGGTAAAGGATTGGAATTCGGCGGTTCGTTGATTCGTCCTGAGGCTACAGGCTTCGGAGGCTTGTATTTCGTGAACCAGATGCTGCAAACCAAGGGTATCGACATCAAGGGTAAGACAGTGGCTATCTCTGGCTTCGGAAACGTGGCATGGGGTGCCGCTACCAAAGCTACTGAATTAGGTGCCAAAGTGGTGACTATCTCCGGTCCGGACGGTTACATCTACGATCCCGACGGTATTAGCGGTGAAAAGATCGACTATATGTTGGAGCTCCGTGCATCGGGCAATGATATCGTAGCACCGTATGCTGAACAGTTCCCGGGTGCAACGTTCGTGGCTGGCAAACGTCCTTGGGAAGTGAAGGTAGACATCGCACTGCCGTGTGCTACCCAGAATGAATTGAACGGTGACGATGCCCGTCATCTGATAGACAACAATGTGCTCTGTGTAGGTGAAATCTCAAATATGGGATGTACGCCTGAGGCTATCGACCTCTTCATCGAACACAAGATGATGTATGCACCGGGTAAGGCTGTCAATGCAGGTGGTGTGGCTACCAGCGGACTGGAAATGTCACAGAATGCCATGCACTTAAGCTGGAGCGCTGCTGAAGTGGACGAGAAGTTGCATGCCATCATGCACGGCATCCATGAACAGTGTGTGAAATACGGAACAGAACCTGATGGTTACATCAACTATGTGAAGGGCGCGAATATCGCCGGCTTCATGAAAGTTGCTCATGCCATGATGGGTCAAGGTATAATATAAGAGAGAAACTTTGTTTAGTTGTATTTGTATTTGTGGTTTATGCTGCCCCGTGCCTGTGAAGGTACGGGGCAGAGTGTTTTTAGTCAGGAAGTGAAATATACCTATTCGTAGGTATTTTCGGATTATCTGTCCGTATGAAAGGTTAACTTACTTTTTGATGCGTGATGCTTATTCCTTAAAATTATTATCTTTGCAAGCAGAAACCATAAACAGCTAAGAAAATGTTATTTCCAGAATTGAAACAAAGACGTGATAAAATACGCATTTTGATGGCTCAACAGGGGATCGATGCTGCCCTTATTGCTTGCAATGTCAATTTGATTTATACATATGGTCGCGTGGTCAGCGGTTATTTGTACTTGCCGTTGAACGATTTTGCGCGTTTGTTCGTGAAGCGTCCCAATACCATAGAGGGAGAACACGTGATGTCTATCCGTAAACCCGAACAGTTGCCTGACCTGATTAAGGAGTGTGGCTTGCCGTTACCTCAGAAATTGATGCTGGAAGGGGACGAACTGTCTTTCAGGGAATACAACCGCTTGGCAGCCTGCTTTCCTGAAACTGAGGTCGTTTCCTGCGGCTCTTCGCTGATACGTCAGGCACGTGCTACAAAGACCGAGATGGAGATTGAATTTTTCCGTCGCTCGGGCGTAGCTCATGCCAAAGCCTACGAACAGATTCCGTCGGTCTACCGGCCTGGTATGACCGACCTTCAGCTTTCCATAGAGATCGAACGGCTGATGCGTCTGGAAGGTTGTCTCGGTATCTTCCGTGTGTTCGGTCAGAGTATGGAGATATTCATGGGCAGCCTGCTGGCGGGCGACAATGCCGCTACTCCTTCTCCTTATGATTTTGCATTGGGAGGGGCTGGACTGGATCCTTCGCTTCCCGGTGGCCCCAACGGTACACTGATACAGCCCGGACAGAGTTTCATGGTGGATATGGGCGGCAACTTCTATGGCTATATGTGTGACATGAGCCGTGTATATTCCATCGGCAAACTGAGCGAACAGGCTTATGCGGCCCATCAGACCTGTCTGGAGATACAGGAAGCCGTATCGTCCATGGCCAAGCCGGGAGTCATCTGCGAGGACTTGTACAACAAGGCCATTGAGATGGTGACAAAAGCTGGTTTTGCTGACTATTTCATGGGAGTAGGACAGAAGGCAAAGTTTATCGGGCATGGTATAGGACTGGAAATCAATGAAGCTCCTGTGATAGCTCCCCGTATCCGGCAGGAATTGGAGCCAGGCATGGTCTTTGCGTTGGAGCCGAAAATCGTATTGCCGGGAGTCGGCCCGCTGGGCATCGAGAACTCTTGGGTAGTGACGGCCGAAGGCTTGGAGAAGCTGACTACCGCTCCCGAAGAAATCATCGAGCTTTGACGGGCAGTTGTTTGGGGGTGTCATGCAGTGCTTCGTGAGCTGCTGATGCAGTGCTTCGTTACCCTCTCATACAGTGCTTCCTTACACTCTGAGGAAGCACTGCATGACACTCTGAGAAAGTACTGCGTCAGAGTGGTTGGTGGAAGCTCACTTTTTGCTCAACCACCGGCGCACAGGCTCATCATAAAGTTTCAGGCAGAGCCAGGCCAGCAGGATGCTGCCTGCATAGACGGTGAGAGCCGTGGGCCACACTTCGCCGAACGTATAGTGTTCGTGTTCGATGAGCCAAGAGTAGAACAGGTACATCACGGGGTAGTGGACGGCATAGAGCGGATAGGAGATGTCGCCTGCAAACCGGCATATCCGGGTGGAATGTTTGTCTGTAGTCTTTCCGGAAGCGGCCAGCCACACCAGCAGCGGGAACACGAGGAAGATGCAGAACACTTCGTACAGACCGTTCAGGCAGATGCCCTCTTTTCCTTCTATATAAGGAACGCAGAACAGTACGAGCAACACGGCTGTACAAATCCAGAAGGCCCCCTTGATTTTGACGGGCTTGAAGTGGCGCGAAAGCAGCATACCCAGTGTGAAGGGGAAGAGCATGCGCAGCAGGCCACCCAGGAAGTTGGCACCGTCCAGTGTCCAGCCTACACCGATCATGCCGTATCCCACCACGTCGAACAGAGCGAACCAAGCCAAACCTACTCCCGACAGGACGGTCAGCAAGGCCAGCATCTTGTTGCTCAGGCGATGGATGAAGAGCGCATAGAGGATATTACCGATGTATTCGAAGAAGAGCGACCAGCTCGGACCGTTCAGCGGAAACATCTCGCCGTTGCCGCGTATGTCGTAGCTGGCTCCCGGGGCGGCGGGAATGAAGAACATGGCACAGAGCAGGGCAAGCATTACCAGTGAAAGACTGATGTGGGTGCCGTCCCATTGCACCGAGCCTTGCAACAGATAGAATACCACACCCAGCACAGCTCCCATTACAATCATCGGGTGGAGTCGAATCAGTCGACGCTTGAAGAAGTTGCCCAGACTCATGCTTTTGCCCAACCGGTCGTCGTAGGCATAGCCGATGACGAAACCGGACAGGATGAAGAAGAAGTCTACGGCCAGATAACCGTGGTTGATGACGGTAATGAGGGTACCTCCGGCGGCAAAGGACAGACCTTCGAAGATGTGGTAGAACACGACCAGCAGGGCGGCTACTCCTCTCAGCCCGTCGAGTAGCTCATAATGGGGCTTGGTGTCGCTGAAAGCGGCGGAAGAAATGTTTTTCATGTGTGATAATGTTATTTTCTGTGTTAATTCGAGTTATTTGTGGTGGATTCTATAATTCTTAGTCTCCTTCATAATATTCTCCCAGAAAGTAACGGGCAATGAAATCCCAGTTCTGCTGTAGTATTTCCCGACCTCTGTCGAAAGGGAGGGCGACATCACACAAGAGGTTGTTCTGCATACCATACTTCAACAGATCGAATGGACAACGGCCGGGCAGGCAGAACAACTCGTAACCTTCGGCTGTGGCAGTCTGTGCATCATAGGCTGGATTGTGGGAATCACGGAAACAGGCAGCTACGCCGGGAGCCAGTAGCATGCCTTTGGTGTTGGCATAGACTACAAAGTCCTTTTCAGCTTTCAGGTCAGCCAGTATGCCATCGGGATGATCTTCCCACTCCAGTGTACCGACGAGGAAGACGCGTAGTTCTTCGTAAGTCGCGAAATAGAGCAGGGGATTTCCTTGGCTGTATTGCAGGCAGCGTTCCACATCCTTGGTCAATCGACTGTCGGGAGTGACTTCGGGCAGGGGAGCGAAAGGTATTTCCAGCAGGTTGAGGTCCATGACCCATGTTTCCGGAGAGGGAATTTCGTTGATGGGGGCTTCTTCGAAAAGGGCGTCCATCCGGTCATAGAGTTGTCGAGCCAGGGGTAGCAATGACTCTTCGGAAGGATTCTGGAAATAGAAAGAAGGATGAACATCAGACAGGTTTTTCCACAGGAGGAAACAGACATCATCCCAATTGATTTCGTCATCAATATAGCTTGTACAGGGGTAGAACGGTAAAGGTTGTCCGTACAACGTGCCGTAACGGGTGGTGAATGCTTTCCAGCCTCCGGTTTGAGCAATGGCATCCTGAAAGTAAAGGGCTATGTCCAAAACCGTTTTAGTTATCTTGCCAGCAGTCTTGTTGGCAAACAAGGGGGAAGCTGCAATTAGGGGGAGCATTTCGTTGGTGAAATTCAGATACCATGAGTCTCCGGGTAGCGTTCGGGTACGTCCGTTGGCCTCCAACCAGCGTTTCATATAGATAGTAGAAGTGGTTTTCATGGATGAAATAGCGTTTTAAAGTCTTTTTAAAGCCAGTTTGATCACTTGTTCCACCGGAGCATCAGGCGTTTCCTTCAGGATACCCAGTACCACCTTCTGCGAAGCAGCCTGTGCAAAGCCCAGCATGGTAAGGGCAGCTACGGCTTCGTCCATCACCTCGTTGCTGGCAGTAGTGGCGAGCGGAAGTCCCGGTTCGACACCCATTGCCGCGGCTACAGAACCGGTCTTCATCTTGTCCTTCAGGTCCACGATGATGCGCTGGGCAGTTTTCAGGCCGATACCTTTTACTGTCTTCAGCAGGTTGGCGTTCTCCGTACTGATGATGTTGATGAGTTCGGCAGGCGACAGAGCCGAGAGTATCATGCGGGCGGTGTTTCCGCCGATGCCTGACACTGAGATGAGCAGTAGGAAAAGTTCGCGCTCCTGTTTGTCGGCAAAGCCGTAAAGCTGGTAGGCGTCTTCGCGGATGGCTTCGTAGACGTAGAGTTTGCAGGACTTCTTGCCCTGAATGGCCGAATAAGTGTTGAGTGAGATACTGGCCAGGTAGCCCACACCATTGCAGTCGATGATGGCGGCTGCCGGAGTGAGTTCGGCCAGTTCGCCTCGGATGTATTCTATCATATCAAAAAGTTTCGTTGTAGCTGTTCCAGAACAGTGTTTTGTGGTCTGCTCGAACAAATGCTTTACTTGTCTTGTTTTATGTCTGGTGCAAATGTACAAAATATCTCTTGGCTATAAAATAGTCTTAATAAAGAAAAAAGGAAATGGAAGAATGAACTGTTTTATGTTCAAGTTTAAAGAATAATGACTACTTTTGTACCCGCAAAACAGAAAACTGATAATTAAATTCGATAAAAGTATGAAAAAAGTAAGAGCTGCCATCGTTGGTTATGGCAATATCGGGCACTATGTGCTTCAAGCTTTGCAGGCTGCGCCTGATTTTGAAATTGCCGGTGTAGTACGTCGTGCAGGTGCCGAGAACCGTCCGGCCGAACTGAATGACTATCCTGTGGTAAAAGATATCAAGGAACTGGAAAGTGTGGATGTAGCCATCCTCTGTACGCCGACCCGCAGTGTGGAGAAGTATGCCAAGGAGATTCTGGCACTGGGCATCCATACCGTGGACAGCTTCGATATCCATACGGGTATTGCCGGCCTGCGCCGTACGCTGGATGCCGAGGCCAAGGCTCACAACACTGTTTCTATCATTTCGGCCGGTTGGGATCCGGGAAGTGACTCTGTAGTGCGTACACTGCTGGAGGCTATCGCCCCGAAGGGCATCACGTACACCAATTTCGGTCCGGGCATGAGTATGGGACACACGGTAGCCGTGAAAGCCATCGAAGGTGTGAAGGCTGCTTTGTCTATGACGATTCCTACCGGTACGGGCATTCATCGTCGTATGGTGTACATCGAACTGAACGAGGGTTATGACTTCGACAAGGTGGCTGCTGCCATCAAGGCCGATCCTTACTTCGTGAACGACGAAACACACGTGAAGCTGGTGCCCAGTGTGGATGCACTGCTTGATATGGGACACGGTGTGAATCTGACTCGCAAGGGTGTTTCAGGCAAGACGCAGAACCAGTTGTTTGAGTTCAACATGCACATTAACAATCCGGCCCTGACAGCTCAGGTATTGGTGTGTGTGGCACGTGCGGCCATGCGTCAGCAGCCGGGCTGTTATACAATGATCGAAATTCCCGTTATCGACCTGTTGCCGGGCGAGCGCGAGGAATGGATCTCTCATTTGGTATAATCCCTGACCTATATATAATAAACGGCGAGGGCGCGTCCTGTTGGATGCGCCCTCGTTTTATTTTCATCTTACTTCGCCGGTTTTAACAGCAATGTATGGTTGTTGGTATCGCGCCATTCAGCCATTAGGGCGTAGAAGTCACGGTAGACTTCAGGTGTGAGCAACTGTTGCGTGATGCTAAGGCTGCGGGTGACGGTTATCCCATCTGTAGTGGGGTGGTAAGTGAACGATACTTTGCCACACTTGTTGTCCACTACCTTGTCAGCCTTCGGACTCCAAGTAGTACCTTCGGGCAGTTTGATCAGCGTTTCGCTGGTCACGTCCACGGTCTGCGGAAGCAGGATGTTCTCGCGGATGGTGGTATTGGCAGCATAGGCATAGAGCGGAAGAGCAGCCGATATCGGCTTCAAGTTGACAACTTGCCATCCTTCGGGCAGTGTTTGCGAGTTGTCGGCTTTGACTTCCAATACGGCTTTCTGAGTGTCTTGAACTTCGGGTGCTTTCAATTCCAAAGGTTGTGCCTGTAGGTCGGTCACTGTCATGTAGCCTTGCAACCTGGCTTCGTCCGTACCTTGTAGCACTACACCTTTCGGGGTGGCATCCGATTTTGCGACGAGGGATATGATGCTTCCCAAACCGAGGTTGTCCACTTCCGCCGGGTGAAGGGCACAGATGGTTACTTCGGCTTTGAGACCGGCAGCCTGTTGCAGGGCGACATCCAGGTTGACCAGTTCGGCCTGTGTACCGTAAGCACTACGGATGACTTCCGAGGCCGGACGCAGGCGGTAGCCCGCTTCTCCGAGCGACACTTTGCATTGGGCGGAACGGTAGAGGCCGTCCATGTAGGTGGCGATGGCGCTGCGCAGGTCGCTGCTGTCTTTTTGGGCGGCTTGCTTTAGTTCGGTCAACTTGGCTTCGATGACAGTGCGGTCGCCGGGGACGAACTGCTGGGCGAGCGACTTCAGTGCGTTGGCATAGCTGGCCCAGGTAGAGGCCACAAGGACGGGCATCATGCCGGAGGCTGCTTGCTGCACCAGGCCCAGACTGCTGCGCAATGAGGGATAGGAATAGGGGCGCGGTTCCACGTCCTTCAACTTCCAGGTGATGGATTTCATGCCGTCCTTGTTCGTTTCAGCCGGACGGGCGGAAGCATTCAGCAGTTCGTAGTGCAGCGTCTTTCCTTCAGGTACTTCGATGCGGAAAGTGAACTCGTCGATGGGCGACAGCTCTTTTATAGGGCAGCAGATGTCCAGTTCGGGCAGGTAGCCGGCACGACTCTTGATGGAGTAGTCCAGGTAGATGGTGGCGCCCAGTTCCAGGCCGGTATGTACTACGACCATTTCCTTCAGCCCATTATAGGCAGGTGCATTGGCGGCTGCGGAGGGCAACACTTCGACAAAGGCGTTGTCGGGAGTACGGATGATGGTGCCGTCCTTCTGACGCGTATAAGAATCGTGTATTTCGAGCTGCTGGTATTGCGGATCGTAGACGATGAATGTTTCGCCGTAGAGGCTGTTCATGGCGGCGTGGGTGTAGAGGGTCAGTTCTTTCTGCACGCGGAGTTCCTGACTGCCGTCGGCATGCAGAGTGTAGGTCTTCGACAGCTTGCCGAAACGTGCCTCGGGTGCGGCCTGTGCGGTGAGGGTCATGGACAGGAGCAGGGCAAGCACACCTATGTATAGATGGATTGTTTTCATTTTTCTTCAATTCAGTTTTGAGTGTTCGACGAATCGGTTCATTTCTTTACGACGAGGTACTGGCCGTAGCTCTTGGTGGTGTTGACGGCCTGGCGGAAGCTGTCCCAGTCGGTTGCCTCATAGACGCGCTTCTTCAGGGCGAGGCGGGTCTTCACGGTCAGTCGGTTGCCTTCCTGGGCGATGGAGCCGTCGAAGTCGGCTGCCTGTCCGCTGAGGCTATCCTGACGTGGTTCTCCTGCCAGTTGGTAGCCCGAGGGCAGACGGAGCGTTTCGTCCAGTTCCACCAGACGCGAACAGCCGTCTTTGAAGCCGTATTGGCGTGTCTCCAGACTGGTGTCGATGCGCAGGTAGGACATCACTTGCGTATAGAGGTTGTTCAGCACGAAAGGCTTGAAGACCATCCCGCCGTCGTCGCCTGCCAGGGCATAGTCGGGTATTTCGTAGCGGAAGGTGATGCGGATGGGAGCCTTCTGATAGTCCTTCGGGTTGCGTCCGTAGTCCACGCTGAGGAGGCGTGCCTTGGGTGATACGTTCAGTAGCTGGCGCTCCATTGTGTTCTGCCACTCGCTTTGGAAGCCGGTGGTGAAGATGCGGCGGATATTGCTGTCGCTCTGCCCTTCGGCTTCGATGGTGAAACTGCCTCGCAGGGTACCGTCGGCGGAGAGGCGGTTGTCGGCGTGGATGCGGACGTAGTGGTTCTCGGGAGCGGAGACGGGTGTCAGGCAGAGGTCGGTGCCTTCGGGCGTGCCCGGCAGGTAGTTCTGCTGCTGTTCGGCACTGCTCCACAGCTCGCGGCAGAAGGGTACCCACGTGGGGTCGAGGGGCATCAGCGTGCCGTCCTTCAGGCGTACCACGGCCACGCAGTGGTTGAAGTGGTCGGCAGGGATGGTCTCCACGCGGCTGCCTGCCATCGTCATGGCCGGATAGGCTTCGAAGCCTGCCATGCGCAGGAAGGCAATAAGCGTACCGGCAATGTCTTTGCACACGCCGCAGCGGTCGGTGTAGTTCATCTTCAGGTTGTGCAGGGTGAAGCCTTCGCCCTTGCCCATGGTGATGCCGGCGTAGCGGATGTTGTCGGCCACCCAGTGGGTCAGCACGGCTATCTTCTCCAGGTCGGTCTTCTTGCCGCGCGTCAGTTCGTCCACCTTGCGCTGGGCTTCGGGGATGGCGGTGAAGCTGCCGTAGTCTTCGTTGACGCCATGGAACCAGCGCGACTTCTCACGCCAGTCGGCAGTGGTGGACATCATCAGTTTGGGGGCAGCGTCGTAGAAGTCTACCATGTTGGGCTCGCGCCGGAAGGGCATCAGGCCGTCCGAGGCGAAGGTGTAGACTTTGCGTCCGTCCTCGTAGCGCAGGGACGAGGCGCAGCTGCCTTGGTAGAACTGAAACTGCATGTCCTTCTCGGCAGGCAGACTGACACGGTAGACTTTGCGCACCGTCGGGTCACTGCTCCAGAAGGGCACTATGTCGTAGAACTGGCCGCGCATGGGCGGGATGAAGCGTGAGTCGTCTCCGTCCTGAGGCATGTCGGCCAACAGGGCGTAGGTGAATCCCTTCTTGTCTATTTCGTAGTCAATGACGTCGCCGGGCTTCAGCTGCCCCAGCTCGATCATAATCTGACGGGCACCCCAGTAGATGGCACGGGCGGGTGCGGCATAGTCCAGGGTTTTCGATACATCCACTTCGGTCTTCGTACCGTCGGCATGGTGGACGGTGACCCGACGGAAGCGGGCGGCAGCCGTCAGCGGGTCGTAGTCGTACTTCAGTACGCGCTGGCGCAGGGCGCCGGCAGGTGTCTGCACCTTGACGGTGCGGCACACGGCGAACGAACCTTGTCCGCTGGGTTGTACCGTGACGCTGGTGCTGTCCAGCAGGTTGACACAATCGTGTCGGGCGTAGGCCTCGTCCTGCAAGGTCGTCCGTTCATAGGCCTTCCACGACTGGGCCTGGAGAGCCGTCGCTCCGCACAGCAGGGCGGCGGCCAGGGTAGCAGTTGCTTTTCTCATATCGTTTGATTTTAGTTTGGAACAGGCTTGTCTTTTTTTCGTTGTCGCTGTATCGGCGTGCTAAGGTAAGATTTTCCGTTCGAAAAAGCAAGCTTTCGCGGTTTGCGAAAGCTTGCTGACGCTGCGATGATATTTTTCAGATGCTGGAAAACTTTATCTCGCTGAGATAGTACTTTCCCAAAACTGGATAACCTTATCTCACTAAGATGGCGTTTTCTTGAAACTGGAACGCGAAAAAAAGCGCGGGCGGCTCGGACAGGCACGAAACGCTGATGCAGTCAGTCCGTGCAGGCCCGGGTCGCCCGCGTATGGGGGAGGGGGAATCCGCCTGTTTATTAACAGGTCAGAAAATGAACCTCAGTACATCGTTCAGGTTCGCCCAAAGAAGTAGGGCGAAAAGTAGGAACATGCCCACCATCTGCGCACGTTCCATGAACTTGTCGCTGGGTTTGCGGCGTGCCACAATCTCGTAGATGAGGAACAGCACGTGGCCGCCGTCCAGGGCAGGAATAGGCAGAATGTTCATGAAGGCCAAAATGATGGAGAGGAAAGCTGTCATGTACCAGAACTGGTGCCAGTCCCACGTAGCGGGGAAGATGCTGCCGATGGTGCCGAAGCCGCCCAGTTGCTTGGCGCCCTCTTTGGAGAAGAGGTATTTCATTTGTCCCACGTAGCCCTTCAGTGTGTTCACACCCAGCATGACGCCGGCGGGGAAGGAGGAGAAGAAGGTGTATTCCTTCTTCACCACGGGTAGCAGGTGGGCGGTACGCATGTCGGCCGTGATGCCTATTTCGTAGAGCGAGTCGGTGGTTAGCGTCAGGGTATCGGTCACGCCGCTTCGCACGTAGGTCAGGCAGATGTCGTGCGAGGCCTGTCCGTCAGCCTTACGTTTCAGCATCTCTTCCTTGAAGTCGAAGTAGGCGATGTTGCGTCCGTCCAGCTGCGTGATGCTGTCGCCCGGTTGCAGTCCGGCCAAGGCAGCAGGACGTCCATCCACGATGCTGTCGATGACAAACGGGTAGCGGAAATCGGCAAAGCGAGTACTGTCTGCCAGCAGGCGGTCCATCAAGTTATCGGGAATGTAAACTGAAGCCTCTTGGCCGTTGCGCAGCACCGTCACTTGGCGGGCATCGACAATGGCCGTCAGCAAGTCGCTGCCCATGCGCTCGAAAGGTACGCCATCGGCTGAAATCAGCACGTCGCCGTCGCGGAATCCTGCCTGATGCATGGTTTCATTGAAATCCATGCCAAGTGGTACCTTCTGCACGGGGATGTAAGAGTCGCCCCAAGCGAAGAGAATCATGGAGTAGATGAACAGGGCGAGCAGGAAATTGAACAGTACGCCGCCCACCATGATGAGCAGTCGTTGCCATGCGGGCTTGGCGCGAAACTCCCATGGCTGCATGGGTTGTTTCATCTGTTCGGTATCCATCGACTCGTCTATCATACCAGCAATTTTAACGTATCCGCCCAGCGGTAGCCAGCCGATTCCATATTCCGTTTCGCTGTTCTTGGGTTTGAACTTGAACAGTGTGAACCAGGGATCGAAGAAGAGGCAGAACTTTTCGACCCGCGTCTTGAAGAGGCGTGCAAAAAGGAAGTGCCCCATTTCGTGGATGACGACAAGCAACGAAAGGCTCATGACAAGCTGTAGGGTACGAATTAAAAATGTTTCCATTATTTATTTAACTATAAATTATCGATTATTAAAATTCAATTATTTGTTTATCAAGCTTTCTGCTACACAGCGCGCTTCGGTGTCTGTTGCAACATAATCTTCGTAGGTAGGTTGCTGGATGAAAGCTACGCGCTCCATGGTCTTTTCAATTACGTCGCTCATACCGAGGAACGAGATGCGGTCGTGTAGGAAAGCAGCCACACAGACTTCGTTGGCTGCATTGACGATGCAGGGTATATTTCCTCCACGGTGCAGGGCTTCGTAGGCCAGTGCTAGGTTGCGGAAACGCATAGTATCTGGCTGTTCGAAAGTAAGCTCTGTACATTTCGTGAAGTCCAGCCTAGGGAACGAGGCATGCAAGCGGTCGGGGTAGGAGAAGGCATACTGGATGGGCAGGCGCATGTCCGGCATGCCAAGCTGTGCCTTCACTGCACCGTCTTCGAACTGTACCATGCTGTGTATGACCGATTGCGGATGGACTACTACTTCTATTTGGTCCGGCCGTACGCCGAAAAGCCACTTGGCCTCTATTACTTCAAATCCTTTGTTCATTATCGAAGCCGAGTCGATCGTGATTTTGGCTCCCATGTCCCAATTGGGGTGGCGCAGTGCCTGTTCTTTGGTTACCGTCTTCAGTTGTTCGTGACTAAACGTGCGGAAAGGACCTCCGGAAGCCGTAAGTATTACTTTTTCAATAGCGTTGCCTGCTTCTCCGGCCAGGCATTGGAAGATGGCAGAATGTTCCGAGTCGACTGGCAGGATGGGGGTGCGGTTTACGCGTGCCAGTTGATTGATGAGTTCTCCTGCTACCACTAACGTTTCCTTATTAGCCAAGGCAATAGCCTTGCGTGCACGGATGGCATTTATCGTGGGGCGCAGTCCTGCATATCCTACCATTGCTGTCAGTACGATGTCTATCGGTTTCTCCTGTACTATTTGGCAAAGTGCTTCCTCGCCAGCATATACTTTAACTGGCAGGTCGGCCAAGGCATCCTTCAGTTGTTGGTATTTTGCTTCATTGGCTATTACTACTGCTTCGGGCTTGAATTTACGTGCCTGAGCGATGAGTTCTTCCATTCGGTTGTTGGCTGTCAGTACATAAGCTTCGTACTTGTCGGGATGCTCCTCAATCACTTGCAACGCCTGTGTCCCGATTGAACCAGTGGAACCAAGTATGGCTATCAGTTTTTTCATGATATATCGTTTATTTAGAATACAATATAAATTTCAGGGTTGATGGCACGGCCCCGATGCCACAACTCAAAATGCAGATGTGGGCCAGTACTCAGCTGTCCTGTATTACCAACCAATGCGATCGCTTCTCCACCTTTTACCGTGTCGCCCTCTTTTTTGAGTAGAGATCCGCAGTGTTTGTAGGTGGATACGAAATCTTGTCTGTGTTGTACCTGTATCACATATCCCGTTTCAGCGGTATAGGTACTCAGAATAACGGTGCCATCCAGAGTGGCCAATACGCTTTCGCCTGGATTAGCGGCAATATCTGTACCGTAGTGCTTCTGTTCAGCATTAAAGGAGGATGATACGATTCCTCTGGTGGGACAATGGAAATTTAGTCCATCTGCCGACATGGCAGTTATGGTTGTCAGATTGTATTTTTCTTTCTCTTCGTATTGTTTGCGAAACTCTTCTTCCCGTTTGGTTCGTTCCATGAGTGAATCCTGACGCAGGGTTGTCAATGAGTCGATGGACTGAATGGTATCTGCCTTAACGTCGCCGCGGAAGATGTCCTGTATATTCATGATGTACAGGTTCTGCCGTTCTACCAATTGTTGGAGCGAGTCTACACGCAAAGCATTGTCTACTACTTGTGCGCGGATTTCACTGTTCATATAGCCGGGCAGATAATTACGCAGTGGAGTGAAAGCTACGATCAGCGAGGCTATCAGAAACAGAACGGTCAACACAGACAGGAGTACAGAGATGCCGTTCAACTTGGACACGTGCAAGCCTACCACCTCTTCCAACGTATTCTCGTTGACGATGGTCAGCTTGTACTTGAACTTGATGTTGTTCCAAAAAGCTTTACTTTTTCTTCTTTTTTTAGGGGTCGGCATGTCTTCTTTATGTGTATAGGTTATTCCTTTTCTGCTTTATCAAGGTCTATCAGGCCGACGGGAAGGTCGACAGTAATCACTTTATGCTTTCGGTCGATATCGGTAATGAATTCTTCTTGAGCAGGTATCAATAGTTCTTCGCCGTTATGATCAACGACAAACAGGGTGTTGATGGTAGAAGTATCTACATCTGTCACTTCCCCTAAGTTACCGTAGTGGATTTCTTCCATACGAAACCCGATGAAATAATTCCATGTCAGTTCACCGTTGTCTGCACTTTCTGCATGTTTTACAGGAAACCAGACTTCGACGTTGGTAAACATACGGGCACGCTCTGCAGTGTCCACTCCCTCGAGTTTCATCAAGGCGGTGGAATCTGAACGGAAGCGGTATTCCTCGATGAAGAAAGGCACGAAGATACCGTCCAGCAGGCAGACAACGTACTCAGCCTCCACACGGTCGAAGATGTCGTCGGTGAAGGTGAACTGCAGTTCGCCGTGTATGCCGTGCGGCTTGTTGAATATACCTATCTTATATACTTCTTCTCGTTTAATCATATGGTCAGATTCTCGTGATTCTTGCTCCGATAGCATTCAGACGCCCTTCAATGTCCTGATAACCGCGGTCTATTTGTTCAATGTTGTGGATGCGGCTGATACCGTCGGCGCTCATGGCTGCAATGAGCAGGGCGATACCGGCACGAATGTCGGGTGAGGTCATGTTGCCGCCGTGTAGGCGGAAACCACGGTTGTGGCCGATGACCACGGCACGGTGCGGGTCGCAGAGGATGATCTGTGCTCCCATGTCTATCAGCTTGTCTACGAAGAACAGGCGGCTTTCGAACATCTTCTGGTGGATGAGTACACTTCCCTTAGCTTGAGTAGCTACTACGAGCATCACACTCAGCAGGTCGGGGGGTAGTCCTGGCCAGGGGGCGTCGGCAATGGTCATGATGGAGCCGTCGATGAACGACTCTATCTCGTACGTCTCTTGTGCAGGGACGTAGATGTCGTCTCCTTGCTGCTCTAAGTGGATGCCCAAGCGGCGGAAGCACTGGGGAATAATACCCAGGTTTTCGTAGGAGACGTTCTTGATGGTCAGTTCGCTGGCTGTCATTGCGGCCATGCCGATGAAACTACCCACTTCGATCATGTCAGGCAGGATGGTGTGCTCTGTACCGTGCAATTCCTTTACCCCTTCAATCGTAAGCAGGTTCGAGGCGATACCTGTTATTTTAGCACCCATGCGGTTCAGCATACGGCAGAGTTGTTGTACGTAAGGTTCGCAGGCCGCGTTGTAAATGGTTGTCTTGCCTTCGGCCAGCACGGCGGTCATGACGATATTGGCCGTACCTGTAACAGATGCTTCGTCCAGTAGCATGTAGGTGCCTTTCAGGCGGTCAGCAGTTATTTCGAACGTGCCGGCCTCTTCATTATATCTGAAGTCGGCTCCCAAATTCTGAATGCCAATGAAGTGAGTGTCAAGTCTCCGACGCCCTATCTTGTCACCTCCTGGTTTGGAGATGATAGCCTTGCCGAAGCGTGCCACCATGGGGCCTACCAACATTACCGAACCACGCAGGCTGGAGCATTTCTTCAGGAACTCTTCGCTTTCCATGTAGGCAGTATCTATCCGTGCCGCTTGGAAGGTGTAGGTGTCAATTCCTGTTTTAGACACTTCTACCCCCATGTCGCGCATCAGCTGAATCAGGTTGTTTACGTCCAGAATGTTGGGTACATTGTGCACGGTCACCTTCTCTGCTGTGAGCAGGGTGGCGCAGATGATTTGCAATACTTCATTCTTGGCTCCTTGCGGATGGATGTCACCTGCCAGCCTGTGTCCTCCTTCGATGATGAATGATGCCATGATAGTCGGTTTGTTGGATCTGTTTGTGAAGTCCGCTAATGGGGCAGAATTCAATATTTCTTTTTCTTGTTATTTCGGTTGTTATTGTTATTGGGGGTATTGGCCTTGGTCGGACGATAGTATAAGTCAATTCGTTCGGCCATCAGCTTCAGAATTTCATCTGTCATCTGTAATTTCCCGCCCGACAGTTCATACAAATCGTCTGCTATTTTGCGGTCGTCTACCGTGTCTTTGTTCCACGTCATGTAGTCCTTCTTCATGTGGTTGCAGATGAGGGCTACCAGATTTTGCTTTTCATCCCCTTCAGGAAATTCGCATGCTTTTTGGATCAGCACTTCCAGTGTGCGGCCGTAATGGCGGTAACGGATTTTTGTGCAAGGATAAGGCACTGGCTCAGGTTTGGCATCGAGGTTGTTTTTGGGGATTACCTCAAACGGATAGTCGATGTCCAGCTTGAAGTCGGACATGATAGCCAAGTGATCCCATAACTTGTGCTTAAAGTCGGGCACGTCGCGCAGGTGAGGAAACATGCCTCCCATGATGTTGATGATGGTATTGGCACAACGTTGGCGTTCGGCACGGTCTTCGATGGTCAGTGCGTGGTCTACCATGTTCTGGATGCTGCGACCATATTCAGGCAGGGGCATCCGTTTCTGTTGGGTGTTATATTGCATATATTCAGTAAATTATCGGTTTATAGTGAACGGCTAATTATCCGTTCAGCAGATTTTTAGGTTTGCCAGCTACGAATTCCTTCAGGTAGAAGGGTTCGAAATAGGCTACGTCTTCGAAATTCTCTTCAGCGATGGCTTTCTCGGCCAGGGGGAACATCATACTGGCCAGCGGGCGGATGCCGTCGATAAAGTGAGCGTTGGGGTGCGTAATTTTTTCCTTGCACTTGGCTGCTCCGTCTCCGAAGAAATAGACAGGGTGCTGGTCGAGGAATTCGCGGTATGAGTTTTCGTCCACAATGTCGGCAGCAATGTCGCGTACGGGTTTCAAGGCGCGGTCGTAGACGGCAGCATAGACTTCCATGCGGCGGGCATCTATCATGGGGCACAGCAGGGCATCGTCGGGAAGCTCGTCGTGATAGAGCAATACCGGCACGCACTGTACTTTCAGCGTAGGCAGGCCGATGAGTTTCAGATTACGTCCGTAGCAGATGCCTTTTGCCATGGATACTCCGATACGCAGGCCTGTGTAGGACCCCGGCCCGCAACTCACGGCCACCGCATCCAACGGCATGGCATGGCTATCGGCGAAAGACAATGCTTCGTCTACAAAAACTCCCAATGATACGGCATGTGAAGGGCCGTTCAAGTCTTCCTTTTTGAACACTACCTGCCCGTCTTCGCTCACGGCTACCGAACAGGCGGAAGTGGATGTTTCAATATGCAGGATACATGACATAGTTACTATTCATCTTTTTAATCAGCTGACAAATTTACGTGATTATTTTCAGTAATTAAAAATAATCGTGTAATTTTGCACAAAACTTAAGAAGCATTATGATACAGTCGATGACGGGATATGGCAAAGCTATTGTCGAATTGCCCGATAAAAAGATAAATGTTGAGATAAAATCGCTTAACAGCAAGGCGATGGATCTGTCGGCACGAATTGCTCCCGCTTACAGAGAGAAGGAGATGGAAATCCGCAACGAAATAGCCCGCGTGCTGGAGCGTGGCAAGGTGGATTTCAGCCTTTGGGTGGAGAAAAAGGATGCCGAGCAACTGGCTACTCCTATCAATCAGGAACTGGTGGCTGCCTACTATCATCGTATCAAGGAAATCTCTTCTGCTACAGGTATTCCTGAGCCTGAAGACTGGTTTGGTACTCTGCTTCGTCTGCCTGATGTGATGACCAAGACCGAGACACAGGAACTGAGCGAAGAGGAGTGGCAGGTGGCTCATGCGGCCGTCGAAGAGGCACTGAACCATCTGGTGGACTTCCGCAAGCAGGAAGGTGCTGCACTTGAGAAAAAGTTCCGTGAGAAAATAGCCAACATTGCCCATCTGCTCGAAACAGTGGAGCCTTATGAAAAGGAACGTGTCGGAAAAATAAAGGAACGCATTGTCGATGCGCTCGAGAAGACGATCAGCGTGGATTACGACAAGAACCGTCTGGAGCAGGAACTCATCTATTACATCGAGAAGTTGGATATCAACGAAGAGAAGCAACGCCTTAGCAATCACTTGAAATATTTCATCAGTACGTTGGAGACAGGTAGCGGACAAGGTAAGAAGTTGGGCTTCATCGCACAGGAGATGGGGCGTGAAATCAATACCTTGGGCAGCAAGTCCAACCATGCGGAGATGCAGAAGATCGTGGTTCAGATGAAGGATGAGCTGGAGCAGATCAAGGAACAGGTACTGAATGTAATGTAATCGATTTTTAAGTATGGGTAAATTGATTATTTTTTCCGCCCCTTCAGGTTCGGGCAAATCGACCATCATCAACTATCTGCTGACGCAGAACCTGAACTTGGCTTTTTCCATTTCGGCCACCAGCCGTCCGCCGCGTGGCACGGAGCGTGATGGCGTAGAGTATTTCTTCCTTTCGCCCGAAGAATTCCGCCGTCGTATTGCTGAGGGTGAGTTCTTGGAGTACGAAGAAGTCTACCACGACCGCTTCTATGGTACGTTGAAGGCACAGGTCGAAAAGCAGTTGGCTGCTGGGCAAAATGTGGTGTTCGACGTCGATGTCGTAGGCGGATGCAATATCAAGAAGTTTTATGGCGACCGTGCCCTGTCTGTCTTTATCCAGCCGCCTTCGGTCGAAGAGCTGCGCAAGCGCCTGGTGGGTCGAGGTACTGATACGCCCGAAGTCATCGAGGATCGTGTGGCCAAGGCTGCTTATGAAATGTCTTTTGCCCCGAAGTTCGACAAGATTATTGTGAACGATGACTTGGAGACGGCCAAGGCCGAGGCGTTGGAGATAATCACCCAATTCTTGAAGGCATGACGAAAGATTATAGCGGCAAGAATTTCTCGCGCAAGATGAACAAGGGACTACTGATTGTTAACGTCATCTTGCTGGTATGTGCCGTATGGTTGCTAATTGCCAATATACAGCACGAAGAATACACTGTAGCTATAGGCATGGGGCTTGTTGGCATAGTGTCCATCGCGAACGGCACCCTTGCTTTCCTTCGGCTGAAGGGAAAGAAAATCTGATGCGCTTATGGATATTGGTATCTTCAGCGGTTCGTTCAACCCTATCCATGTCGGCCATCTGGCCTTGGCCAATTACCTTTGTGAGTTTGGCGGGCTGGATGAATTGTGGTTTCTGGTGACTCCCCGCAATCCTTTCAAGGTGGGGCAGGACTTGCTGCCCGATGCCTTACGGCTGGAGTTGGTGCAACTTGCCGTAGAGGGATATTCCAAGTTTCGTGCTTCCGATTTCGAATTCCATTTGTCCCAACCTTCCTATACCATCCATACATTCGACCGCTTGAAGGAAGTCTATCCGCAACACACATTTCACCTGATTATCGGATCGGACAACTGGCATTCCTTCTCCCGCTGGTATCAATCTGAACGCCTGCTGGCCGAGAATCCCATTTTGATTTATCCCCGTTCAGGCTATCCCGTCGATGTATCTTCTCTACCTCCTCGCGTGCGTCTGGTCGATTCGCCTGTACTCGAAATCAGCTCTACCTTTATCCGAGAGTCTATCGAGGCAGGGAAGGATGTACGCTATTTCCTTCATCCTCGCGTGTACGAACGGCTGATGCAGAAGTAAGCTTTCGGCTTCGTTCACTTGCCTTAATTATGCTCCCAAAAAATAAGTAATGTTTTTGCTGAATGGAAAGTATTGTTTTGTCGAGCGAAAAGCAATGCTTTACCATGCAGAAAGCAATGTTTTATAAAACGGAATAGGTTGGCATTTTAGGAAGGGGCTGTTATAGGTCGAACAGTCTCTCTACCGCCATGGCTACTCCATCCTCATCATTACTCAGGGTAATGTAGTCAGCAGCCTGCTTCACTGGCTCCTGGGCATTGGCCATGGCAACGCCCATACCTGCGAATTTAATCATGCTAAGGTCATTGTAACCGTCGCCCATGGCTACCATCGCTTCACGCGTGAGGCCCAGTTTGTCCAATAGCACGGACAAGGATTGAGCTTTGTCGATGCCCATTGGCACCAGCTCCAGAAAGTAAGGCTCCGAGCGGTAGACGCTGATTTGTCCCTGCAGGCGGAGGGAGAGTTCGGCTTCGGTTCGTATCAGTCGGTCGGGGTCGCCCACGATGAGGCATTTGGGCAGGGGGAGGGGAGCTGCTGCCAGAAAATCGTCTACGGCACGTATCTGCATTTTGTTCAGAAAGGCTTCCTTGCGGACATATTCGTCGTCGGGACTTTCGGTCAGGATGTATTCGTTGTCGTAGGTCAGGATGGCCTGTTCGTTACGCACAGAGGCTGTATAGAGTATGGGCAGTACATCGTCGGGCAAGAGGTTCTTGTAGAGCAGACGGCCTGTGCCCCATTCGATAATTTCGCCTCCGTTGTAGGAGAGGATGAAACCACCGTATTCTTTCATGCGTAGAGTGTCGGCCAGGGGAGCGATGCCATACGTGGGGCGGCCTGAGGCCAGTACCAGGCGGACGCCGCTCTGCTGGAGGCGGAGCAGGGTTTGCAGGTTGCGTGGAGAAATCTCTTTCTTCGAGTTGGTCAGGGTGCCGTCCAGGTCGAGGACAAGCAGGTGGTATTTTTGTGTCATCTTGTGGTTTCTTTATTGAATTTTAGCGGCAAAGATACGGAAAGACGAGAGCAGAGGCAAATCACAAGAGCAGGAATTTTCTGTCTGATTGAGGAATGTATTTCCTTTTTTTGAGCAAAGTGAAAAAATAATCGTTTTTTGATCGAGAAAAATGTTTTTTGTATTGTTATTATTGCTACCTAAGCTATCGGCTATTCTTCAAGGTTTGTAATGGCTGGAACTATGGAAAATATTTTTTAATAGAATTAAGTATGGAAACGACAAAAGAAATCTATGAAGCCCCCCTCTGTACAGTCATCGAAGTGGAGCCCGTGCAAGTAATCTGCTCCAGTGTAACAGGTTCACACCAAGGATTTGGTGAAGATAATTACGGATGGTAATTGACATACAGAAATCCAACCAATCAACTTATTAGTCATGAAACAAATCAAAGCTATACTCTATCTGGCGGTCTTGACCGCCATGGTATCCGCCTGCTCCGAGGACGAACTGGCAGACAACACACAACCCTCAGGCAAAGTGCCAATGGAATTCTACGCCAACACCGACGCCTCCACACGCACCGAGCTCACTACCGGAAATGCCGTATATTGGGAAGCGAACGACACCATCTCGCTGTTCGACCCCACAGGAGCCAACAACCAATTCTCCACCACCCAAAGTGGTCCGAGCGTCACCTTCACAGGCGAGGCACTCCCTGCCGAGGGTACCTATTATGCTCTCTACCCGTATGATGAGAATGCCCAAATAGAAGGCACCACCATCACCACCACTCTGCCAGCCGAACAGATGGCACGAGCAGGCAGTTTCGCACAAGGCCTGAATCCGTCCGTAGCCACGGCTGATGCGCAGCACAACCTATTTTTCAAGAATGTTTGTGCGCTAGTGAAGTTTACGCTGGGCGGAAGCACTGAGGTTGCTAGAGCCACCCTTTGTGGCAATAACGGCGAAGCACTGGCCGGTCCCCTGACAATAGACGCCTCGGCCGATGCGCCGGCAGCCACAGTGGATGTCAGCTTTGGTAAGACTGTGGTAGAATTGGCAGGCCCGTTAACCTCGGGCAGTACCTATTATTTTGTGGTGGCTCCGGGCACCTTGTCCGGTGGATTGACGCTTACGTTGTATGACGGCGACGGCAAATTCTGGAAGGAGACAAGTGACAACTCCGCTACGATTACCGCCGGTCGTATCCTGAACCTGGATACCCTGGTTCCAGGCCAATTCACGCCTTCATTGGGTTACGAGGTGACGCAAGATGGCGTATACCATATTTATAATGCGGACGGGCTTATGGAGTGGGCCAAGCAACAGGATGTGTTGACTAAAGACCTTGTACTGGAAAACGATATCGACTTGGTAGGCAAGACTTGGACACCCATAGGCACAGATATGAATACCGGTGGTTATTCCGGTGACTTCGACGGCAACGGCAAGTTCATCTACAATCTAAGTGTGGAGAATAATGATGGCAATAACGTCGGTTTCTTTGGCGGACTGGCTGTAGGAGCAGTGGTACACGACGTGAAGTTTTCCAATGCCAAGGTGAGCAGTAGCAACGGTGCATCGTTTGTGGGGGTAGTGGCAGGTGCCAGCTTGGGCAAGATAGAGGATTGTAATGTGCGTAATTCGCAAGTATCAGGATACGATGCCGGTGCTATTGTGGGTAACAACAGCTTGCAGGTGAACGGGTGCAATGCGCTCGATGTGCAGATTACTGCTACTTATGCTGCCGGTGGTATTGCTGGTGCCAACTATGGTAAGGTTGAGTATTGTACCTTGTCAGGTAATAGCCGCATTGAGGCTAGTGGTTCCAGTTCGCGCGCCGGAGGAATCATTGGAACTTCGTCTAAAGAAAATGGAGTCTCTACCAGTGGCCGTTTGCTGAAGTGTGCCGTAAATGGTGCTACCATTTCGGCTGTCTGGGCTGGAGGTATTGCCGGTGAAAACAGCTTTGGCATCGTGGCACAATGTATTGCCAACAAAGTGACGGTAACCCACAACTCATCCCAACCAAGTTCCCGCCTGGGTGGTGTGGTAGGCTACAACACCCGTGGCGATGTGGTGGCCAGCTATTCGGCTTATTCCACGATAGGTGCTGAAGGACTTACCTCGGAAGCGATGGGTGGCATTGTGGGCTACAATTATAACAGTGCTGCCTATGTGTACGGTTGTTATTCTACGCACGTATCAATATTGGGTTCGGTGAGTGGTAGCGAATCAGGTATGGGAAGCATCGCTGGATATACCAGCGGACACGTCACTTCGTGCTACGCCATCCTGCCCGACGAGGTAACCGATATTAGTCTTGTAGGCGGCGGTTCGTTCATTTCCGACCATTGTGTAGCTGCTAATAGTACAGATTATAAGGTATTGGTTACCGGTGTTGACAATCTTACCGCTTCTGACGGCTCTGTCTGGGAAGCAGCCAAGATATGGGACCTTACCGCTTCAGGTACTCCTACCATCGTGTCGACTTATATTTGCGAGCCGCCGGCCACGAAGCCTTGACCTCGCATCTTTGTGATAAATGAAAGCCCTCAACGACCTTGTCCGGCAGTTGAGGGCTTTTTATGTTTGGCCTGTTTGATATGGAATGTGTCGGATTACTCCAAGCACTCGTCCAAGTCATGTGCCAACTGTTCCTTGTCAAGGTGTTGGCCGATGAAGACAATCTTTTGCATGCGGTCGCCGTACTTTTCGTCCCAGTCGCGAAGCAAGCCAGGCTCTTGTTTCATCAGCTCGATGAGGTCTTCTTCGGGCGCGGTGGCATACCACTGTCCTGCCTCGGTGAGCTGCTTCTGTACGCCAGCCTGCTCGAAGAGGTAGGACATGTCGCGGTTGTGGCTGAAGTAGCACACGCCTTTGGCGCGGATGATGTTCTTGGGCCAGCGGGTGGCGATGAAGTGGTCGAGCTTGTGGATGTCGAAGGCCGGTCGGCGGTAGTATACAAATGTGCCGATGCCGTATTCTTCCACCTCTCCGCCTTCGTGGTCGTGGTGGTGATGGTGGTGATGATGTTCTTCTTCTTCGTGCTCGTGTTCCTCGTGGTGGTGCTCTTCTTCATGCTCGTGGTGATGGCTGCCGTGGGCATGTGCTTCGCGCTCCTCTTCCTCCGTTGCGGCCCGTTCTATTTCGCGGATCCAGCCGGCTGAGGTGGCGGCACGTTCGAAGTCGAACAGATGTGTGTCGAGCAGCTTCTCCAATGGCACGTCAGCATAGTTGCATTCGATGATTTCGGCTGAAGGTTGCAGGGTGCGGATGATTTTCTTGATGCGTCCCAACTCTTCGGGCTTCACTTCGGCCGCTTTGTTCAACAGGATGATGTTGCAGAACTCTATCTGCTGGATGATGAGGTTTTCGATGTCTTCCTCGTCCAGTCCCTTGCGTGTCAGGCTGTCGCCGCAGGCAAATTCGCTTTGCAGGCGCAGGGCGTCGACTACGCTGACCAGGCAGTCCAGCCGGCAAATGCCGTGGCGGGTATAGGCATCGCCCAGGCGGGGGATGGAACAGAGTGTCTGTGCGATGGGTTCGGGCTCGCAGATACCGCTGGCTTCGATGACGATATAGTCGAAGCGTTCGGTACACATCAGTTCATAGACTTGTTCGATGAGGTCGGCCTTCAGTGTGCAACAGATGCAGCCGTTTTGCAGGGCTACGAGGCTGTCGTCTTTCTGAGCCACTACGCCGCCTTTCTGGATGAGGTCGGCATCGATGTTCACCTCGCCGATGTCGTTCACGATGACAGCGAAGCGGATGCCTCGCTTGTTGGCCAGGACGCGGTTCACCAAGGTGGTTTTGCCACTGCCCAGGTATCCCGTGAGCAGCAGTATGGGAATTTCTTTTTGTTTCATGTCGTTTTTTATTTAGCAGTGGCAAAGATAAGCCTTCTGGATTAGATTATGCTTCCAAGTCCTACCTTTTTCTTGTAAGTTCTCTTTGTTTTTAGATAAAATAGGATGCACTTCGACAGCGTCTTCACTTAAAAGCAGGCTTTTAGTTTGGTACTGCGCTCACCTTTCATTATTTTTGCAGAAGCATCTGCGGAGAGGGCGGTTGTTGGTTCCTCTTTCTGTCAAAAGATGCCATGTCGTAACCCTTAAAAAGAAAGAGATTTATGTTTTCTGGAATTGTAGAAGAGTGTGCCACGCTGGTAAACGTGGTAAAAGAACAGGAGAATGTGCATTTCACTTTCCGTTGCTCCTTCGTGGGCGAATTGAAGATTGACCAAAGTGTGGCCCACAACGGCGTCTGCCTGACCGTCGTGGCACTGACCGACGATACTTATACCGTCACTGCCATGAAGGAGACGCTCGACCGCTCCAACCTGGGCTTGCTGAAGGTGGGCGACGAGGTGAACGTGGAGCGCAGCATGATGATGAACGGACGTCTGGACGGACACATCGTGCAGGGGCATGTCGATCAGACGGCTACTTGCATCGACGTGAAGGATGCCGAAGGCAGCTATTATTTCACCTTCCGCTATGCGTTCGACAAGGAAATGGCCCGACGCGGCTACATCACTGTGGACAAGGGTTCGGTTACAGTCAACGGAGTCAGCCTGACGGTGTGCAATCCCACGGACGATACCTTCCAGGTAGCCATCATTCCCTATACCTTTGAGCATACCAACTTCCACGCCATTCAGGTGGGCTCGGTAGTGAACTTGGAGTTTGACATCATCGGCAAGTACATCAGCCGTATGATTCAGTATCAGTCATAAATCATATCATATAAAAAATGAAGAATCTGTGCTGGATGCTCTTAGGAGCAAGTCTGTTGACAGCCTGCAGCCCTGCGGCTAAAATGGAAATCAGCGGTACGCTGAATGGCATTGAGAGTGATACGTTGTTGGTCAACCATCGGTCGGTAGACGGTGGCGAGGCACGGCTAGACACAGTGCCTATGCAGAATGGGCAGTTTGCCTTCAATGTGGGCGACAGCGTGCTGAAGCAAGTTTATATCTACGCCAAGCCCTCGGGTAATGGTGCTGTTAGTATGAAAGCTTTGGGACTAGTACTCTTGCCTGGCCGTCCTGTTACGGTAAGCGGTACGCTGGATGATTATCGTCTGAGTGGTGATGCTTTTTACGAAGCCTGCAATGAACTGAATGAACAGCTCCGCCCTTGCATCACGAAGCTCGATTCGCTTAGCAAAGTATGTATGCAGATGGAGGTTGATGGCATTCCTGCCGACAGCATCCGACGGGCTTATGCCCCTTCACGAGAATTTCTGAACCGTATGCAGGACCTGCGTTGTGACTTCATCCGCAGCCATGCCGACCAGGATGTGGCCGTCTATGCTCTGTCACGCGACTTGTCTGTTGAGAAGATTGGCGAGATGCTTGATGTGGTGGCCGAGCCTGTACGTACGGGTGTGATGGCACCGTTGTATCGTCAGGTAAAGGATGGGTATGACAAGGAAATGGCCCGTCGTGCTGCTGCCGAACGGGTGAAAGAAGGCAATGCGGCTCCCGATTTTACGCTGAAGGATCTCAAGGGTAATGACTTTACTCTTTCGTCGCTTCGAGGCAAGTATGTAGTACTTGATTTTTGGGGCAGTTGGTGTGGCTGGTGTATCAAGGGTGTGCCCGATATGAAGAAGGCCTATGCCAAGCACAAGGCCAAGGTCGAGTTTGTGGGCATCGACTGTCGTGATACAGAGGAGAAATGGCGCAAGGCGGTAGAAGAGCATGACATGCCTTGGTTGCACGTCCGCAACGAGGGCGATCCCGATGTCTCTGTCCTGTATGCTGTCCGTGGCTATCCGACGAAGATAGTCATCAGTCCCGAAGGTATTATCCTGAAAGTAGTTGTAGGTGAGGATCCTGAATTCTATACCTATTTGGACGGATTGCTGAAGTGAGGCATGTATTTGAAACAGCCTTCTTAAGTCTTCAACATATTGTCATAAACTTATAGATGGAGAGATAGCAATGGATTTTTTGCAATTGGCGGCCAGCCGCCAGAGCGATCGCGCTTACGAGCACCGACCTGTGGAGCGCGAAAAGTTGGAGCGCATCCTTCAGGCGGCTTGTCTGGCTCCTTCGGCCTGCAATGCCCAGCCGTGGAAGTTTGTGGTGGTGGACGACCCCGAACTCGCGCGAAGGGTGGGGAAGGCTGCCGCAGGGCTGGGCATGAACCAGTTTGCCAAGGAGGCGCCTGTTCATATCCTCATTGTCGAGGAGTCGATGAACTTCACTTCCTTCCTTGGCGCGAAGATCAAGGGCAAGTATTTTCCCCTGATAGACATCGGCATCGCCGCTGCTCACATCACGCTTGCCGCCGAGAGCGAAGGCCTCGGCTCGTGCATCGTGGGTTGGTTCGACGAGAAGGAGATGAAGCAGTTGGTGGGCATTCCTGCGGGCAAGCGCCTGTTGCTCGATGTGGTCGTAGGCTATGCAGCCAAGCCCAAGCGCAAGAAGTCGCGCAAGGATCTGGAGAAAGTCGTATCGTATAATCACTATTAAGAATCGTGGTGTGTGAGGCTATACTTGCACCCTTTCTGACGAAGCACTGCGTCAGCCTTTCAGGAAGTGCTTCCTGAGGGTCTCATGCAGTGCTTTGTAAGGAGGTGAGGAAGCACTGTGTCACGCCTTCATGAAGCACTGTGTGAGGACGTCTGCTGGTGGAATGTCCCCCTGCGACGCCCTTTTTTGTTTAATAAGTCCGCAGATTTGCTAAAACATGTTATTAAACATGCTTTTTTAGTTGGATTATTTGCAAGTCGCTGAAAAATGCGTACCTTTGCAGTGTGTTTTTCATAGTATTAGATTTAAGGTTAACAAAGGTTGGGCTCAGCGGAGCCCTTTTTTTATGTCCGTACCTCTCGTGTCGGGATTATAAATCTTTCAGCAACACTTCGCCCGCATTTCTGTAATATTCTTCACGTGTTTTCATCAGTGTCGTCCACTGGTCGTTGTAGGCGTGTTCCTTGTCTATCTTGAAGTCCTCGGAGCCATGCGAGTCGAGGCGGTCGAGCAGGACGGCTACGTTCAGGCGGTTGATGTCCATCGAGGGCTGGTAGGAGAGCGATTCGCTCTTCTCGTCGGTAGCCACTTCGTGCACCAGCTTCACGTCTTGAAGCTCTTCAAATATGCGTCGGGTCAGGCGGATGGGGATCTGACATTCCTCCGAAATCTCTTCGGCCGTATAGGGCTTTTCGCCGCGGGCAAAGCGCTTGGCGATGAGCGACATCATCAGCACGGCCACGAAGTCGTGGTAGCGTCGGCTGATGTTGCGCGTATCCTTGTCGAAGCTGAAGCTGTTGATGTTCTGCCCTGCATAGGTCAGCTGGACGCCAAAGAGGCAGATGGTCCACGAGATCTGAAGCCAGAGGAGGAGCAACGGCAGGGCGGCGAAACTACCGTAGATGGCATTGTAGCGCGACACCCACAACTGGCTGCTGATGTAGAGGAACTGAAAGGCCTGATAGGCGGTACCTGCCAGGATGCCCGATATGAGTGCGTGTTTGAACTTCACCTTCGTGTTGGGCATGAAGATGTAGAGCCCTGTGAACATACACCACGTCAGTACATAGGGGATGAGGCGCACCAGAAACTTGCCCAAAGGGGCCAGCAGGGTGAAGTCTTCCATGTTCTTCAGCATGGTGCTCATGAAGATGGAAAGACCGCCCGAGAGCACCAATAGGATAGGTATCAGCAGCAGCATGGAGAAATAGTCTGTGATGCGCCGATAGACGCTTCGTGCCTTCTGCACCTGCCAGATGCGGTTGAAGGTGATTTCCATGTTGTTGATCAGGTTGAGCACCGACCAGAGCAACATGATAAGGCCCACGCCGATGAAAATGCCGTTCTTCGTTTGCGACAGGTAGGCGTTGACGATGTTCAGGATGGCGCTGCTCGTCTCGTTCAGGCCGCCGAAGCCTGTGGCGATTTCGTGCTCTATCACGTTGTCGAAGCCGAATCCGCGCGCGATGGCGAAGACCACGGCCAGGATGGGAATGAGGGCAAACAGCGTGCTATAGGTCAGGGCAGCGGCCTTGTTGGCCAGTCGGTCCTTGGTAAATCGGTTGACACAGAGGTAGATAGTCTTGATGACGGTATAGACGGAGAAGGTGGTCTTGTTCACCTCGTCCTCCGTGATGCGCCAGATGTCATCGGTGAGGAACTTCCAGAGTCTTGCGATTTTTTGGTTCATGGCAAAGATACATATATAATAAAAAGAAAAGCAGTTGGCCTGTAAGCCGGGTTCTGTGCCTTGTCCGAGGGGGACAAGGTGTCTGCCATTTATCTGAGCCGTATGTCACCATACGCGCTTTAGCGGTCTACCCTCCGGCATCGAGCGAGCAACTCTCCTTGCGCCGGTTTACATGACCTTACAACTCCCAAGACGCACAGCCCTTGTGTCGCCACAAGACTGGTGGGCTCTTACCCCGCCTTCTCACCCTTACCCTCCTTCCGAGAGAAGAAGGGCGGTTGTTTTCTTCTGCGTTACTCTACCCTCGCGGACAGCTTTCTGTTAGGAAGTGGGACGCTCTGTGTTGCCCGGACTTTCCTCATGCACACCCAAAGTGCAGGCGGCAGACCGGCCAACTGCTTTATGGTGGCAAAGGTACGATTTTCGCATCAAAAACACAGGATTTATGGAAATAATTCGTAGATTTGCTCGTATTAATCACCCACAAACAGACATTTCATGAACAAAAACTATCTTATTCTTGCTCTTTTGCTCTTCTGCTCCTTGCCATCCGCAAGGACCTATGCCGCAAGCGGGGACATTCCGCCCGAGGTTGTTGCCCTGACCGACAGCCTTAAACAAAAATATGCTCCCGACGGGCGTGTCGCCCTCTTCAAGACAGACTATACGTTCGACGGCAAGCGCGTGATGCTTCGTGGCGAGACTACTTCGCCTTCTGCCAAGGCCGAACTGGTGGAGGCCCTGTCGAAGGCCGGCTACGAGGTGATGGACTGCCTGAAGGTGCTGCCCGACGAGGCGGCGCTTGAGGGAAAGACTTATGGCATTATCAACCTCTCCGTGGCCAGCTTGCGCGTACAGCCCGACTATTCGTCGGAGATGATGACGCAAGCCCTGCTAGGCATGCCCGTGCGCGTACTTGAGCGCGACGGATGGTATCGCATTCAGACGCCCGACGACTACATCGCCTGGACGCATCGTGTCAGTGTCCTGCCCGTCACCCGCGAGGAAATGACGGCTTGGAATCGGGCAGAAAAGGTCGTAGTCACCTCGCACTACGCCTTTGTCTACTCCCAACCCGACCGACGCTCGCAGACGGTGTCCGACATCGTGGCAGGCAACCGCCTGAAGCTGGAAGGTACAAAGGGTGGCTTCTATCGCGTGTCCTATCCCGACGGCCGACAGGGCTATGTGGAGAAGTCCGCCGCCCTGCCCGAGAAGGAATGGCGCAAGAGCCTGAAGCAGGATGCCGCCAGCATCATCCGCACGGCCCACACGCTGATGGGTGTGCCCTATCTTTGGGCAGGCACCTCGTCGAAAGGCGTGGATTGTAGCGGCTTCGTGCGCACAGTGCTCTTCATGCACGACATCATCATCCCCCGCGACGCCTCCCAGCAGGCCTACGTGGGGCAGCATATCGACATCGCCCCCGACTTCTCCAACCTCCAGCCGGGCGACCTCGTGTTCTTCGGACGCAAGGCCACGGCCGAACGCAAGGAGCGGGTGGTGCATGTGGGCATCTACATCGGCGGGCGGAGGTTCATCCACTCGCAGGGCGATGTGCGCATCAGCAGCTTCGACCCGCAGGACGAACGGTTCGACGCCTTCAACTTGGGGCGTCTGCTCTTCGCCGCGCGCGTGCTTCCATCTATTAATAAGGAAAAGGGGCTGAACACGACGGACGAGAACCCCTACTATCGGTGGTGAGCAGGAAAGCATTGCTTTCTCCTCCGTAAAGCACCGTTTTCTCCTCCGCAAAGCATTGCTTTCTCGAGGACGTCGGTGCTGTATTGAAAATAGACTAAAAACGATATAAAATAAGAAGATACTACGATGCAAAATAGAAGAGATTTTCTGAAGACGGCGGCCTTTGCCGCATTGGGTTCAGGCATGGTGATGAACGAAGCGCTGGCCGCTGAAAAGAAGCGGGGCGCATGGTTCAATCTGAACAGAAAGAGTGGCGCAGGGACGCAGATGAAGTTGCGCTTCTTCCCCTACGAGTTGAAGCTTCGCCACGTCTTTACCGTGGCCACCTACTCGCGCAGCACGACGCCCGACGTGCAGGTGGAGTTGGAGTACGACGGCGTCATCGGTTATGGCGAAGCCTCCATGCCGCCCTACCTCCAGAAGGAGCTGGGCACGATGGACAGCGTGATGGCCTTCCTGAAGAAAGTGCAGGACACGATCGGTCGGTTCTCCGACCCCTTCCAGATGGAGGATATCCTGGCTTACATCGACAGCCTTTCGGAGAGCGACGCGGCGGCTAAGGCGGCCGTAGACATCGCCCTGCACGACCTTGTGGGCAAACTCTTGCAGGCACCCTGGTACAAAATATGGGGGCTGGACAAGGATAAGGCCCCGTCGACCACCTTCACCATCGGCATCGATACGCCCGACGTGGTGCGCGAAAAGACAAAGGAGTGTGCCGACCGTTTCAACATCCTCAAGGTGAAGCTCGGAGACAACAACGACAAGGAGATGATCGAGACCATCCGTTCGGTCACGTCCCTGCCCATTGCCGTCGACGCCAACCAGGGGTGGACCGACCGCCAGCATGCCCTCGACGAGATACACTGGCTCAAGGAGCAGGGCATCGTCATGGTGGAGCAGCCCATGCCCAAGGCGCGGATAGACGACATCGCCTGGATTACCCAGCAGAGCCCTCTGCCCATCTTTGCCGACGAGGGCGTCCAGCGCCTGAAGGATGTACCTGCGCTGAAGGGAGCCTATACGGGCATCAACATCAAGCTGATGAAGTGTACGGGCATGCGCGAGGCGTGGAAGATGCTCAACCTGGCACGCGCGCTCGATATGAAGGTGATGGTGGGTTGCATGACGGAGACTTCGTGTGCCTGCTCGGCGGCTGCCCAACTCTCGCCCGCGGTCGATTTTGCCGACCTCGACGGCAACCTGCTCATAGCCAACGACCGCTTCCGAGGCATGGAGGTGGTCAAGGGAAAGATTACCTTGCCCGACCTGCCTGGCATCGGGGTAGTGATTAATAATTGATAATTGAGAATTGAAAATGAAGAATAGCCGTGTGCGTGTGTTCATTTTCCATTTTCAATTCTCCATTTTCCATTAAATGTATGAAGAACCTGCTTTATCTTGTCCTGTTTCTGCTGGCCTTTTCGGCTTGCAACCGTAAGGCGTCCGATGCTTCCTACTCGTGGGAGGCCGACCTGCACCAACGCCTCCTGACTGATTTCTGCCTGACGGAGGCGCAAGTGAAAGATTACATCCGCCGCTACCTGCCCGACGTGACCGACGAGCAGATGCGCCAATGGGAGGAGTCGGGCGCGTTGGAGTGCATGATGCTCGATGGCGAGAAGCGCTACTTTCGCAATGCGGGTCCCAACCTTTTCCGCATCGACTCCCTGTGTCGTGAGGTGAAGCTGGCCAAGGAAGGCGAACAGGTGAGCACCAGCGACCGCGCGAATGCTGAGAACCTGCCCGAAATCTTGGCCGCTACCGACGGACGGGGCGACTCGTGCCTGGCGGCTCCCAAGCGCATGCGCGTCACCTATACGCTGACTGTCGACACCAATGCCGTCCCAGCGGGCGAAGTAGTGCGTTGCTGGCTGCCCTATCCGCGCACGGACATTCCCCGCCAGCAGGACGTGAAGCTGATAGCCACCAGCGAGCCTTCGTACACGCTGACCTCTGAAGGCACGACGCATAGCACCATCTACATGGAGAAGCGGGCAGTGAGCGGAGAGCCCACTGTCTTCTCGGAAACGTTCGAATACACCTCTTATGGCGAGTGGCACGACATTCGTCCCTCCGACGTCCTGCCCTACGACACCACGACAGAGCTCTACCGACGCTACACGTCCGAGCGCGACCGCCACATCGTCTTCTCGCCCCGCTTGCGCCAGCTGGCTGACAATTTGACAGAGGGCGAGGACAATCCCTACTTGAAGGCCTGTCGCATCTTCCGCTGGGTGAACGATCACTTCCCTTGGGCCTCTGCGCGCGAGTATTCTACCATCGACAACATCCCTGAATATGTGCTCGACAACCGCCATGGCGATTGCGGCCAGGTGACGTTGCTCTTCGTTACCCTGTGTCGCATTGCGGGTATCCCTGCCCACTTCCAGAGCGGCTTCATGATGCAACCCCGCGCATGGAACCTGCACGACTGGGCAGAAGTCTACTTCGAGGGCATCGGCTGGGTGCCTGTCGACCAGTCGTTCGGCTTGGCTCCGTATGCGGAGAAGGCAGGAAAGCCCTATTTCTATCTGGGCGGCATCGACTCGTGGCGCATGGTGGTGAACCAAGACTATGGCATGCCGCTCGTGCCCGAAAAGAAATATCCGCGGAGCGAGACGGTGGACTTCCAGCGTGGCGAAGTGGAGTGGGCAGGTGGTAACCTGTACTTCACTGAGTGGGACTATCACATGGATATCGAGTACCTGAACTATTGACCTCGTATTCCGTTCGACGTTTCCTTTTTCCGACCTGTGAAGCATCTCTTTAGAAGCGGAAACATATTTTTACGCTCTAAGCCTCAAAGTGTTAAAGTGGCAGGGAACGTGCATAAATGCTAATTTGGCAGCCTCTGTCGTTAACCGCTGTTAAGCTCAAAAACGGCTTTGTTAAAAGAGGACAAAAAAGACTGACAGGGTGAATAACTGAATAGTTTTTGTCGTTATTTTAACGTCATAAAGTTAAAACAAAGTCGAATATTAACATTTTAAAGAGATAAGATTTATGAAACGGACAGCAAAAATGGTAATGGGAGTCACCGCTGGTGTACTTCTGAGTTCCGCGATAGGTGGATTTACTGCCTACAAGTTAATGGCCAAGCAGCAGATGGAAAACGCCACGTTCAGCGAGCTTTTCCAGCAAAATCCAAATAATGTAAGGTTGGCAGGTCTGAGCGCCATCAATGCGCAGCCCGTCGACCTGACCCAAGCCGCCGAAAGTTCAGTACATGCCGTAGTGCACATCCGCGCTACCGAGCTGAGCAAGACGCGCACCATCCAGACACAACCCGATATTTTTGACTTCTTCTTTGGCGACGGCCGTGGCCAGCAGCGTCAGATCCAGACGCAGCCGCGTGTGGGCTTCGGTTCGGGTGTCATCATTTCGAAGGACGGATATATCGTGACGAACAACCACGTAGTCGAGGGTGCTGACGAAATCACTGTCAAGCTCAATGACGAGCGCGAATTGAAGGGACGTGTCATCGGTACCGACCCTGACACTGACCTGGCTCTGCTGAAGATCGAAGGCGACGATTTCCCCACCATCCCTGTGGGCAATTCGGACAATCTGAAGGTGGGCGAATGGGTTTTGGCCGTGGGTAACCCCTTCAACCTGAATTCTACCGTTACGGCAGGTATCGTGAGCGCCAAGGCTCGTTCCATCGGTACGACGGCTGCCAACGGACAGGCTGCCAGCATCCAGTCGTTCATTCAGACCGATGCCGCCATCAACTCGGGTAACAGTGGTGGTGCCTTGGTGAATGCCGCCGGCGAGCTGGTAGGTATCAACGCCATGCTTTATTCGCCTACGGGTGCCTATTCGGGCTATGGCTTTGCCATCCCTACCAACCTGATGACGAAGGTCGTTTCCGACCTGAAACAATATGGTACCGTTCAGCGTGCTTTGCTGGGCATCAAGGGTGGTGACTTTACGACCGACCTGCAGATGAACGACGAAGTGGTGAAGGAGATGGAGAAACGCATGGAAGAGCTGGGCGTGAAGGAGGGTATCCTTGTGGCTCAAGTCATAGAAGGCGGTTCGGCTGCCGGCATCCTGAAGGAAAACGATGTCATTATCAAGATGGACGGCAAGAAGCTGCACAAGTTCACCGACCTGCAAGAGGCTCTGTCCAAGCACCGTCCGGGCGACAAGGTACAACTGACCATCGTTCGCGACAAGAAGGAAAAGGAAGTGACCATCACGCTGAAGAATGCTCAGGGCAATACGAAGGTAGTCAAGAATGCCGGTATGGAAATCTTGGGTGCTGCCTTCAAACCGATCGACACCGACCTGCGCCGCCAGCTCAACTTGGGTTATGGTCTTGAAGTGACAGGCGTAAGTGGTGGCAAGATGGGCGATGCAGGTATCCGCAAGGGCTTCATCATCCTGAAGGCCAACGGCCAGCCGATGAAGACCGTCGAGGATCTGGAGGACGTACTGAAGGCTGCTACGCAGACACCCGAACAAGTGCTCTTCATCACGGGTATGTTCCCCTCGGGCAAGCGCGCCAGCTATGCAGTAGATTTGAGTCAGGAATAAGATTTAGGTATTAGATATAGATATAGGATAGGTTAGACAGTTGATAGGGTAAGAAGGTTGAAGTATGTTTAATTTATCTTGTAAGTGGTGCCGGCAAAGAACTTGTCGGCACTCTTTTTGTTACCTGTTGTAAGGAGCCCGAAAGGCGTTCCTCTGACTTTTTTTGTTGAACCTGACAAAAAGATGGCAAAAGATTGGTGTTAATCCGATTTTTTGTCGTAACTTTGTCAACCCAATATGTGTATAGAAGAATGAGACAACTAAAAATTACCAAAAGTATCACTAACCGAGAGAGCGCTTCTCTGGACAAGTACTTGCAGGAAATCGGGCGTGAGGACCTCATTACTGTTGAAGAAGAAGTGGAACTCGCTCAGCGCATCCGCAAGGGTGACCGTGTTGCACTGGAGAAACTGACACGTGCCAATCTGCGTTTCGTCGTATCTGTCGCAAAACAGTATCAGAACCAAGGCTTGAGTTTGCCCGACTTGATCAACGAAGGCAACCTGGGTCTGATCAAAGCAGCCGAAAAGTTCGATGAGACACGTGGTTTCAAGTTCATCAGCTACGCGGTGTGGTGGATACGCCAGTCCATTCTGCAAGCCCTGGCCGAACAGTCGCGTATCGTGCGTCTGCCGCTCAATCAGGTAGGCTCGCTGAACAAGATCAGCAAAGCCTTCTCCAAGTTCGAGCAGGAGAACGAGCGCCGTCCGTCGCCCGAAGAGCTGGCCGATGAGCTGGAAATCCCTGTTGACAAAATCTCCGACACGCTGAAGGTATCCGGCCGCCACATATCGGTCGACGCGCCTTTTGTCGAGGGAGAGGACAACAGCCTGCTGGATGTTTTGGTGAATGACGATTCGCCTATGGCTGACCGCTCGTTGGTGAACGAGTCTCTTGCGAGGGAAATTGATAGAGCACTTTCTACGCTGACCGAGCGCGAAAAGGAGATCATACAGATGTTCTTTGGCATCGGACAACAGGAAATGACCCTGGAAGAAATCGGCGACAAATTCGGACTGACCCGTGAACGTGTGCGCCAGATCAAGGAAAAAGCTATCAGAAGATTAAGACAAAGTAATCGTAGCAAATTGCTCAAGTCCTACTTGGGATGAGTGGGAATATCGGTTTCCGACAAACAAAAAGAATTCAAAAAACGGCAGTGGCGTGCAGCTCTGCCGTTTTTTTTGTTACCTTTGTCCCCTATAAAGTGATAATTTGGAATTTTTGAAAACAGAAAGACGTATGAAATACATTCGACTGATTATGGCGGTGGCTCTGACCTTCCTGGTATGTTCCGCCTTTACGATGAAAAAAGACAAGGAGAAACCCGTGTATGTTTTTGGTGTGGCAGCTTCGTTCACCGATACGCTGGTCTATTACACCGACATCCAGTTGCTGGACAGCGTTCACCTTAACGAGCATGGCTTCCTGCCCCAGCGCGACTTGTATTCCTACCAGCTGAAGAACCATCTGGAGTATAACATGAACAAGCTCAACTATACGTGCGTCATCTATTTCTCCGACAACAAGAAGAAGCTCGAGAAAGAGGCTTCGAAAGTGAAGTCGGGCTACCTGAAGAGCAAGCAGACCTTGCGGCCGATCGAGGCTTCGGAGTTTCAGTTCAAGAAGCCCGAAGAATAAGTGTGAGCGTGTGTATACGGATGTGATTTTCTGAAATAAATTAATGGAGTATCCTGCGATGAAACATTGGTTTCTGTTCCCCCTTCTTTTGCTTTCCCTTCTGCTGACGTCCTGTCACAAAGACGATGAGCCCCAAACAACGCCCTACAGGCGGACGGTGCTGGTCTATCTGGCTGCCGACAACAATCTTTCTTCCTTTGCCCTGCAAGACCTGGAGGAGATGAAGGAGGGCATGAAGCAGGTATCCGACGGTATGCTCCATCTGCTCGTCTACATTGATACGGGCAGCTCGCCCCGTCTCGTGGAACTGAAGAAACAGAACGGACAGGTGGTGGAAGACGTGGTGCGCACCTACGACGATCGCAATTCGGTGGGCGTGGACGAGACGCGCGAAGTCTTTGCCGACGTATTTTCCAATCCCGATTTTCTAGCCGAAGGCTACGGCTTGATTTACTGGTCGCATGCCGACGGGTGGATCCCCTACGGTCAGGCTTCGACCCGTTGGGTGGGGCAGGATAAGGGAGACGGTGACCATCGCATGAACATCTCCGAACTGGTGACAATTCTTCAGTCGGTACCCCATCTTGATTTCCTTATGTTCGATGCCTGCTTCATGGCCTCTGTCGAAGTGGCCTACGAGTTGCGTAGCTTTACCGACTACTATGTTGGTTCGCCTACCGAGAACCCCGGCCCCGGCGCTCCCTACGAACGCCTGGTTCCCCTCATGGCCGCCGACCAGGCAGCGGTCGAGATGTCCAAGGCCTATTTTGCTGCCTACGAGGAAATCTATAACGGCGGTATCGGCATCAGCAACAACAACTGGACGGGCGGAACGTCCATCTGCGTGATGCGCACCGATGCCCTCGAACCGCTGGCTGCGCTCACCGCCCAGCTCCTGCCTGACGAGGTGGTGAATATTGCTGCGCTCAAAGCCGCTGTATTCGACTACGACCACGACGGTTGGGGCCGCGACTACGTGGGCTACTTCGACCTGAAGCAACTCATGGAGCAGGTGCTCGACGATGCCTCGTATGCCACGTGGACGCAGGCCTTCGACGCCGCCATTGCCTACTGGAGCACCACGCCCAAGAACTACTCCCAGTTTGTCGGCATGTTCTCCATGGAGGGTGCCAACGGCATCACCCACTACATCCCCGGCAGCAGCACCCAGCGCGATGCGGCCTACTGCTCCCTGAAGTGGTATCAGGATGCAGGGCTGGAGAAGCTGGGGTGGTAACGGATGTGTGCTGTTCTTGTAATGATTTATGTGCAATAGTTGTTTTTTTGTGTAAAATTATTTCTGTTTATTTTGCTCTTTTCTTGCTTGACATTTGCAAACGCTTTTACATTCAACAGTCAACAGTTCAACAGTAAGTAAAATCAGAAATCAGAAAAACGTGCGACAAAAATTAATACTATATATAATATATATTATATATTATATATAGTATTAAAATATTTAACACTTTCTTCTTTCCAAGTCGAAGTTCATTTTGACTAACTGTTGAACTGTTGACTGTTGAATGTTAAAAACCTTATAACGCTTCGTGTTTTCTGAGTTTTTTGGGCAGAAAAAAGTTTGTTGGAACAGGGGAGGCGTTTCCTCCCCCCGCAAAATGGTGTTTCTCTTCTCCGCAAAACGGTGCTTTCCTCCCCGCAAAACAATGCTTTCCAAAAGAAAATAATATCTTTTCTGATAAATTTTCCATTGGAAATTATGTTTTCTCGGAAATTATGCTTTTCTTTGCAGCGTGAAACCGAAAGCAACAACGAAAACCCAACAACAAGAAACGTTATGAAATACCTGATTATTGGGGGCGTGGCAGGCGGAGCAACCGCCGCCGCCCGACTGAGAAGAGTGGACGAAGCGGCAGACATCATCCTGCTGGAGAAGGGAAAATACATCTCGTACGCCAACTGCGGCCTGCCGTACTACATCGGCGGCGTCATCGAAGACCGCGCCAAGCTGCTGGTGCAGACGCCCCAATCGTTCGGGCAGCGCTTCCGCATCGACGTGCGTGTGGAGAACGAGGCTGTGGCCATCGACCCCGCCCGCAAGACCGTGACCGTGCGCCGTGCCGACGGTACCACCTACGAGGAGACCTACGACAAGCTGCTCCTCTCGCCCGGCGCCACGCCCGTGCGTCCGCCCCTCGAGGGCATCGGCGAGGAGGGCATCTTCACCCTGCGCAATGTGGACGACACCGACCGCATCAAGGCCTACCTCACGGAGAAGCGCGTGCGTCGTGCCGTCGTGGTGGGCGCGGGCTTCATCGGGCTGGAGATGGCCGAAAACCTGCACCACGCCGGCGTGGCCGTTTCGGTGGTCGAGATGGGCAACCAGGTGATGGCTCCCATCGACTACTCCATGGCCGCCCCCGTGCACCAGCACCTCGTGGAGAAGGGCGTGGGCCTCTACCTGGAGGAGGGCGTCACCAGCTTCCGTCGCACTGACGAGGGCCTCACCGTCTTCCTGAAGAGCGGCAAGACCCTGCAGGCCGACCTCGTGCTGCTCTCCATCGGCGTGCGTCCCGCCACGGCTCTGGCCAAGGAGGCGGGCCTGAAGCTGGGCGAAACGGGCGGCATCTGGGTGGACGAGTACCTGCAAACCTCTGCCCCCGACATCTATGCCGTGGGCGACGCCATCGAGTTCCCGCATCCGCTGACGGGCAAGCCCTGGCTGAACTACCTGGCCGGCCCTGCCAACCGACAGGGACGCATCGTGGCCGACAACATGGCCCTGGGCAACGTCACCGCCTACGAAGGCGCCATCGGCACCTCCATCGCCAAGGTGTTCGACCTCACCGTGGCCTCCACCGGCCTGGCCGCCAAGCGCCTGAAACAGCTGGGCATGGACTACCTGAGCTCCGTGACCCACTCCGGCTCGCACGCCGGCTACTATCCCGACGCCCTGCCCCTGACGCTGAAGCTGACCTTCGACCCCAAGACGGGCCGCCTCTACGGCGCCCAGTGCGTGGGTTACGAGGGCGTGGACAAGCGCATCGACCAGATAGCCCAGCTCATCAAGCACGGCGGAACGGTGTACGACCTCGTGGAAACCGAACACGCCTACGCGCCGCCCTTCTCGTCGGCCAAGGACCCCATCGCCATCGCCGGCTACGTGGCCTCCAACCTGCTGAGCGGAGCCATGCCCGCCATCACCTGGCGCGAGCTGGCGGCGCAGAAAGACGGCCTCGTGCTCATCGACACCCGCACGCCCGAGGAATTTGCTTTCGGCACCATCCCTGGCGCCGTGAATATTCCCCTCGACAATCTGCGCCAGCGCCTGTCCGAAGTGCCGGCGGACCGTCCCGTCGTGGTGTTCTGCGCCGTGGGTTTGCGCGGCTATCTGGCGCAACGCATCCTGATGGGGCACGGCTACACCAACGTGCGCAACCTGATTGGCGGCTACAAGACCTATTCCGCGGCCGTAGCGCCCGTTTTGCCTACCGAGGCATGTTCCTGTACCCGCGAGCCGTCCGCGTCGCATAGAGAGGCTGAAAATGCGTCGTGCGTGTGCGACCGCCCCGTGGTGCGCATCAATGCCTGCGGCCTGCAATGCCCCGGCCCCATCATGAAGGTCAAGGAGGCGATGGACGCCGCCGTGCCCGGCCAGCGCGTGGAAGTGGTGGCTACCGATGCCGGTTTTGCCCGCGACGCCTCGGCCTGGTGCCACACCACCGGCAACCGGTTGATTGAAAAATCGGAGTCGAAAGGCCGCTATACCGTACTTTTGGAGAAAGGAAATGGCGTTTGTGAGGCCGAAAATGGCGGAAAAAGCGGTCGCGGAAAGACGCTGATCCTCTTCAGTGACGACCTGGACAAGGCGCTTGCCACCTTCGTTCTGGCCAATGGAGCGGCCGCCACGGGTCAGAAGGTGTCCATATTCTTTACCTTCTGGGGTTTGAATGTGTTGAAAAAAGTGAATAAACCTGCCGTGCAGAAAGACATCTTCGGCCGCATGTTCGGCTGGATGCTGCCCTCCAGTTCGCTGAAGCTGAAGCTCTCGCAGATGAATATGCTGGGCATGGGCAGCCGCATGATGCGCTACCTGATGAAGCGCAAGGGCGTGGATTCGCTGGAGAGCCTCCGTGCGCAGGCGCTGGCACAGGGCGTGGAGTTCATCGCCTGCCAGATGTCGATGGACATGATGGGCATCGCCCGCGAGGAGCTGCTGGACGAAGTGACCGTGGGCGGCGTGGCCACCTACATGGACCGTGCCGACCAGGCGAATGTGAACCTGTTTATTTAATTGGAATGAAGAATGAAGAACGAAGAATGAAGAATTTCCGTGTGGCAAGCCTGCGCCTCATTCCTCATTCTCCGTTCTTCATTCCTCATTCTTCATTCCTCATTCTTCATTCTTCATTTATATATGGAAGTTTTGTGTAAGATACGCGACATCTATCGGGCCATCGCCGAGTTCGAGGCCCAGTTTGAGCAAGCCTATGGCCTGTCGCTCAACGAAGGTATGCTGCTCTGTACGCTCCTGTCGCGGGGCAAGCTGAGCTCCAGCGAGGTGGCCGAGGCTTTGGGGCTTTCGGCCTCCAACGCGTCGAAAGTCATCCGCTCCGTCGAGAGCAAGGAACTGATTGTGCGCCAGGTGGGGCGCGAGGACAAGCGTCAGATGTACTTCGTGCCGACCCCTGCGGGCAAGGAGCTGATCGGGCGCATCAAGGCGGCCCACTTCGACCTGCCGCCGTTGCTGGCCGAGGCTGTAGGCGAGGGGTGCTGAGACAGCTTCATCTTCGTTACCCGCGATGAATTTTGAAGGAAGAACTTGCCTTTTGGGAAGGTTTTTTCTTCAGAATTGTTTATTTTTGTAGCCAATAATGATTGGACACAACAAAAAAAGAACGATATGCAAAAGCTGTTGTCATTGCCCCCCAACCTGGTGGAGGCCTTCTCCGAACTGGAACGTGTAGACACGAACGAATGGTTTTGTACGTCCGACCCTGTCGGCATGAAGCTGGGTTCGGGTGGTGGTACCACCTGGCTCCTGCGCCAGTGGGAGCAGAATCGCTCCGCCGAGGCACGAGCCGAGAAGCGCATCCTCCTCCATGCCGGCGGACAAAGCCGACGCCTGCCGTCCTATGCCCCGTCGGGCAAGATACTGACGCCCCTGCCCGTGTTCCGCTGGGCGCGCGGTCAGCGGTTGGGTCAGAACCTGCTCTCCCTGCAGCTGCCCTTGTACGAAAAGATCATGGAGCGTGCTCCCGAGTCGCTTCGCACCCTTATAGCCAGCGGCGACGTCTACATCCGTGCCGAGAAGCCCTTGCAGGACATTCCTGAGGCCGACGTCGTGTGCTACGGCCTGTGGGTGGACCCCGTGCTGGCCACCCATCACGGCGTGTTCGTCTCCAGCCGCAAGGAGCCCGAAGTGCTCGACTTCATGCTTCAGAAACCTTCGCTGGCCGAGCTCGAAGATCTGGCGCAAACCCATCTCTTCCTGATGGACATCGGCATCTGGCTCTTGAGCGACCGTGCCGTCGAGCTGCTCAAGAAGCGTTCGCTCAAGGCCGAAGGGCCGACAGATCCTGCCGTTCCCTGGTCCGATCTGCGCTACTACGACCTCTACTCCGACTTCGGTCGGGCGCTGGGTGCCCATCCGCGCATTGCCGACGACGAGCTGAACGCCCTGTCGGTGGCCATCTTGCCTCTGCCTGGTGGCGAGTTCTATCACTACGGCACCAGCCGCGAGCTGCTTTCGAGCACCCTCGCCCTGCAAAGCAAGGTGTCCGACCAGCGTCAGATCATGCACCGCAAGGTGAAACCCAATGCCTCCATCTTCACCCAAAACGCCGAAGTGGGCATCAAGTTCTCCGAGGCTAACGAAAACGTGTGGATAGAAAACAGTTGTGTGCCCGCTTCGTGGGAGCTTGGCGCGCGACATATCATCACGGGTGTGCCCCGCAACCAGTGGGAGCTGGTGTTGTTCGATGGCTATTGCGTTGACATCGTGCCCTTGCAGGGTGGGGGATGGGCGGTTCGCCCCTATGGCTTCGACAATGCTTTCAAGGGGGCTTTGGACGATGAGAATACCCGTTACCTGAATAACTCCTTCAGCTTTTGGATGGAGTGCCGCGAACTTACGTTGGACGACTTCCCAGGCCGTCACGACGATCTTCAGGCGGCTGCCCTCTTCCCTGTGGTGTACGATGTGGAGACGATGGGGCAGATGGTTGCCTGGATGACCACTAACCCCACCTCGTGGGAGATTCGTCAGAAGTGGCTGGAGGCTGAACGCCTCTCGGCCGACGAGATTTCCGCCCGTGCCGACCTGCGCCGCCTCTATGCCCAACGCGAAGCCTTTGCCAAGAAGAACTGGGAACTGTTGGCCACGAACTATGAGAAGAGCGTCTTCTACCAGCTCGACCTGGCCGACGCCGCGCGCGAATACCATCGCCTCGACTTGCCGAAGCCAGCTCCGCTGCCCGACGATGCCCCACTGATGCAACGCATCCACAACCGCATGCTTCGTGCGCAGGTAGACAAACTGGGCGGCGCCGACTACAAGGCCGACGAACAGGCTGCCTTCGGCCTGCTCCGCGAAGGCCTGCTGGCCGACCTCTACGAACACAAGAGCCGCCCCATGCTCAACGTCTATAGCGACCAGATTGTGTGGGGACGAAGCCCTGTGCGCATCGATATGGCGGGTGGATGGACCGACACGCCTCCCTATTCGCTCCTGGCGGGTGGACATGTGGTGAACATTGCCGTCGAGCTTAACGGCCAGCCGCCCCTGCAGGTCTATGTCAAGCCCTGCAAGGACTTCCACATCATCCTCCGCTCCATCGACATGGGTGCTATGGAGGTCATCCGTACGTACGAAGAACTGCACGACTATTGCAAGATAGGTTCGCCCTTCTCTATCCCCAAGGCGGCGTTGGTGCTGGCGGGCTTCTCGCCCAAGTTCTCTGAGGTGGCTTACGAGACACTGGCCGAACAGCTTCAGGCCTTTGGGACGGGCATTGAAATCACCCTGCTCTCGGCCATCCCTGCGGGGTCGGGGTTGGGCACTAGCTCCATCCTGGCGTCCACCGTCTTAGGTTCGTTGAGCGACTTCTGCGGCCTGTCGTGGGACAAGAACGAAGTGTGCCGCCGCACTCTCGCCCTTGAGCAGTTGCTTACTACAGGCGGCGGCTGGCAAGACCAGTATGGAGGTGTGCTTCAAGGTATCAAGCTCTTGCAGACGGAGCCGGGCTTCGTTCAGCAACCCCTCGTGCGCTGGTTGCCCGACCACTTGTTTGTACAACCCGAATATCGCGCCTGCCACCTGCTCTACTATACAGGTATCACTCGCACGGCCAAAGGCATTCTGGCAGAGATTGTCCGTTCGATGTTCCTCAATTCAGGACCTCATCTTTCCCTGCTGGCCGAGATGAAAGTTCATGCGCTCGATATGGCCGAAGCCATCCAACGCAACGACTTCGAGGCCTTCGGCAAGCTGGTGGGCAAGACATGGACGCAAAACAAGGCTTTGGACAGTGGTACCAATCCGCCCGCCGTGGAAGAGATTATCAATAAGATCAAGGACTATACGCTGGGCTGTAAGTTGCCTGGCGCGGGTGGGGGAGGCTACCTCTACATGGTGGCCAAAGACCCGCAGGCCGCCCTTCGTATCCGCGAGACATTGACCCGCGAGGCACCCAATCCGCGCGCCCGCTTCGTCGAGATGTCCCTGTCGGACAAAGGGTTCCAGGTATCGAGATCGTAATTTAATTGAAAATGGAGAATTGAGAATGGAAAATGACCCAGTTGGGAAATAATTCTCCATTATCAATTTTCAATTCTCAATTATTCATGATGGTAAGGGCTTCCGTTCAGAATGGACATGGCGCGATAGAGCTGCTCTACGAAGATGAGGCGCACCATCTGATGGGAAAAAGTCATGCGTGAGAGCGACATTTTCTCGTGTGCTGCCTCATAGACCTTCGGTGCGAAGCCATACGGCCCTCCGATGATGAAGACCAGCCGCTTGTTTACCGTATTCATCTTGCGCTTCATGTAGTCGGCAAACTCCATGGAGCGCATTTCTTTTCCTCCCTCGTCAAGGAGCACTACGACATCGCCCGGCTGGAGTGCTTTCAAGATCAGTTCGCCTTCCTTTTCCTTTTGCACTTCTTCGCTCAGACTTTTGGTATTCTTCAGCTCAGGAATCACTTCCATGTCGAACGACAGGTAGCGTTTCGTGCGTTGCACGTAGTCGGCAATGGCCGTAATGAAATGGGGCTCAACGGTTTTTCCTACAACAAGCAGAATGGTTTTCATACGTCTTTGGGGTTGGTTTTGTGCACAAAAGTACGACTTTTCTTGCGTTTTTTTACAATAAATTTCTACCTTTGCGTGGGTAAACACTTGTGATATGAAGAAACAGGTACTCTTTTGGTTGTTCTGCTTATGGACAGGGGTGGCTGCACTGATGGCGCAGGAAATCCCTGCCGAAGTGTTGACAGCCTTTCAAAAAGGAAGTCCCAAGGGCCTGACCCGCTATATGGGCGATAAGGTAGAGTTGGTTATCTTGAGCAAGACAACCCATGCCGATAAAGAAATGGCCTCAGATATCCTGACGGATTTTTTTGCCAAGAACAAGGTAAGTCGCTTTGATGTCAGGCATCAAGGCAAGCGAAATGAGTCAGGTTTCCTTGTCGGCACAATGCAGACGGGCAGAGGAACGTATCGCGTGAACTGTTTCCTCAGAAAAGTGAATAGCAATTACATTATACACCAAATAAGAATTGATAAGACAAATGAATAAGGAACAAGAACTGATAGACAGGCTCATCGACCTGGCTTTTGCAGAAGACATAGGCGATGGCGACCATACCACCCTTTCGTGCATCCCCGAGACGGCGATGGGTAAGTCGAAGTTGCTGATCAAGGAAGCAGGTATCCTGGCTGGCATCGAAGTGGCCAAGGAAGTGTTCCGCCGCTTCGACCCAACGATGAAAGTGACCGTCTACATCAACGACGGCGCTGAGGTGAAACCTGGCGACGTGGCCATGATTGTGGAAGGCAAGGTGCAGTCACTCCTCCAGACGGAGCGCTTGATGCTGAACATCATGCAACGCATGAGCGGCATCGCCACCATGACCCACAAGTATCAGGAACGCCTCAAGGGTACGCACACCCGCGTGCTCGATACTCGCAAGACTACTCCTGGTATGCGCATCCTCGAGAAGATGGCGGTCAAGATAGGCGGAGGTGTGAACCATCGCATTGGTCTCTTCGACATGATTCTGCTCAAGGATAATCATGTGGATTTTGCAGGCGGCATCGACAAAGCCATCACCCGTGCCAAGGAATATTGCAAGGCCAAGGGCAAGGATCTGAAGATAGAAATCGAAGTGCGCAACTTCGACGAACTCCAGCAGGTGCTCGACTTGGGCGGCGTGGATCGTATCATGTTCGACAACTTTACGCCTGAGATGACCCGCAAGGCCGTCGAGATGGTGGGTGGTCGCTACGAGACGGAATCGTCGGGTGGCATCACGTTCGACACCCTGCGCGATTATGCCGAGTGTGGCGTGGACTTCATCTCTGTCGGTGCCCTGACTCACTCTGTGAAGGGACTCGACATGAGTTTCAAGGCTTGTTGATTTTCCATATTGTTTAGATAACAGGATTTGCCTTTCATAGATTGTCTGATTGCAGGTCGGTTTATGAAAGGCTTTTCTTTTCTGTTCATGTGTATAGAGAGGTAAATCTTCCTCTTTTTAACTTCTTTTTAAATTTTGGATTGCAGCATTTGGATAGATGCTGCGTCTAACAGACAAAAGACGCGAGGAAGCGTCCGTAACGTAAGGTATTGGTATTGGATTGTGAAATAGAGCTGGTTGAAGGGTGTCGGGCAGGTGATAATGCTGCTCGGAAAGAGTTGTACACCCTTTATTCCCGCCAGATGCTGGCCGTGTGCTATCGTTATGTGGGCGATATCGATGAAGCCCACGATGTGTTGCACGACGCTTTCATCAAGATCTTTTCCAATTTCACCTTTCGTGGCGAATGTTCGCTGGCTACGTGGATGACGCGCGTGATGATGACACAATCCATCGACTATTTGCGTCGCAAGCAACGCTTCAATCAGTTGATAGTCAGTGATGATCATTTGCCTGACGTAGTGGATGAAGCGGAGGCGGCGGAAAGTGGAAGCCAGTTGTCTGAAGAGATATTGATGCAGTTTGTGGCCGAATTGCCCGACGGATGCCGAACGGTCTTCAACTTGTATGTGTTCGAGGAAAAGTCGCATAAGGAGATAGCCCGCCTGCTTCACATCAAGGAACACTCTTCCACCTCGCAACTTCACAGGGCCAAGAGTTTGTTAGCAAAGAGAATAAAAGAGTATACAGAACATGAAAGGAAATAATGAAGAAATAGTCGGATTGTTCCGTCAGAAGTTGGGCAGGTCAGAGATGCCTGTCAACGATGGCTTTTGGGAAGCATTGGAGCGCGATTTGCCCGCTTCAGGCATTGCCGAAAGCAAGCGTCGGATCTTGTCCCCCTCTTTTTATAGGATAGCAGCCGCCGCGTCGGTCGTGTTGGTACTGGGTATGGCGTCGGCTGCTTTCTGGTTCTTCTCTCCAAAGGAGGAGATGGAAGAAGCCTTTACGCAGGTGGCGGCGCTCGTGCCTGGCGCAAGTCTGGACGGCGACCGTTTGGAAGAAATCTTGCCTAGTGTGAAAGAGGCGACTCCTACAACTCCTTCTGCAGGACAGATGCAACCTGTGTTGGCTGCTTCGGGGGCCGAGGAGGAGGGCGAACAGACGATGTCTGTACGTGTTTCCATCCGCGTCACCCAGCAGGTGTATGGTCATGCAGGACGGAACAAGTCGGGCAGCTACCATGCAGGTATGGGAGGTAATGGCTATCATGCTGCCTCGTCGGCCGAAGACATGCCGGCAAAAGAGAGCACTTCGTCACCCCAGGTAGAAGAAAAATCTGTAGCCAAGTCTGCCTTGAAGTCGCGCAACTGGGCTTTGAAAGCCTACGTGGGCAGTTCTTTGCCCGATGGCGATTTCAGAATGCCTTTGACGACAGGCGTCAGCGTAGAGCGCCAGTTAGGCAAGCGCCTTTCGTTGGAAGCAGGGTTGCAATACAATCGTCTGCACGACGTGGCTTTGCCAGAAGGCAGTCACACCTATCATACGCTCTCCATCCCCGTGAGACTGAACGTAAACTTGGCAGGCAATGACAAAGTCGACCTTTATGCCATGGCTGGCGGAAGCGTAGAAAAATGTGTGGCTGGGGCCGAAAACAACAGCTTTGGAGCCGAGCCCTTGCAACTGGCTGCTTTGGCAGGGGTAGGCGTACGCTATAAATTGAACGACCGCTTCGCCCTTTTTGCCGAGCCGATGCTGACCTATCATTTCGATACGGATTCTTCCACCCGCACCCTGCGGACAGAGCGACCTGCCAATTTCAATCTTTTGTGTGGCGTTCGCATGACTTATTAACCGATAAAGCTCAACGACTATGACTACCACTTTAAAATCCCTGTTATACAGCCTCCTTGCAGGCTGCCTGTTGACGTTGGCACTGACATTCACTGCGTGCCATGCCGAAACTTTCGATGCTGAAAATCCCGATGTCGACCTTTTTGTCGACCAGCTTCGGTCGGGCAAATATCACCCCGATGGAGACGATGCCTTGGGCAAGGTGCCCAAATTTACACGCGAGGACATCGGCCGCCTCCTGAAGTATGCCGACGACCTGACGCTCATCCCTTCCTTCCCTTTGGCCACGGCTTCTTATTCAGCAGCTGGCAGGCTTCGCTTGGGCGAATGCATCCTTTGGACGGTAGAAACCATCCGCCTGGGGCATAACGCCTCGATGGGGTGCAAGATGGTGCATATCGATGCGGACAACTACGAAGGCATCTACTTCCTTTCCGACGAAGAAGTGCTCGACGCCGCCGCCCGATATCGTCGCTGGTGGGAGAGCCGCAAGTATCCGCGTACCATGTGGACAGTAGATCCCTGCTACGACGAGCCCCTTTGCGGCAGTGGCTACATGTGGTGGTAAACTCATTTACGTACTAACTATCCGATTGCATTGTGAAACGTTTTTGGTACCTATATGGGCTGCTTTGGCTGGCAGCTCTCCCCCTCTATGCGCAAGACTGGACGAAAGCCGACTCTCTTCGCCTCCAGCAGCTGCTCCAATCCGACGGGGAGATTATCCTCAATCTGGACATCCTGAAGGAGGTGGACGAAAACCCTTGGGGAAGTCCTAAGACCGTCGAGTCGAAGCCCTGGCTCGAGGTGGACGAAACCTTGCCTGCCGTGCAGGGCATCCGTCCACGCAAGGTGAAGCTGACCCTCTTCCCCTATACAGCCAACACGCCCTACAACTGGGACCCTGTGAGGCAACGCAAGATAAAAGTCGACAAGAATACCTGGCGCAACGATCCCTTCTACGAACTGAAGACGAGAACCATTTACTCCAATTGGGCCAAATCGCCACTCGATGCCGGCCCTCGCGAGACGGTCGAGCAGATAGAAGCTACCGGCCTTCGCTATGTCGTGATGGGGCGTATGGCCAATCAGTCAGTCCTCGGCTGGCAGGCCATCAGCCGTCCTTCGGGCTATAGCCTGATACCCGACAAGGGAGCTTGGAGCATTCGTGCCCGCAAGCGACGGGCGCGTACGCTGGAGGTTCTCCGCATGTATGCCGACTCTACTCGCATCGAGCCGAAGCAGCCGGTCTCTTCCAAAGAAGAACAAAAACGATAACGTGTCTTGATAGTCATTTTGAGGCGATAGGTAAAGCATTGCTTTCGTTAGGTTAAAGCACCGTTTTCCTTTGGTTAAAGCATTGCTTTCCTATGGATTGATTATGGAGGAGGTATGAACCGAAAAAAGCTTCTTGGGAACACGAAAAAGCTTACTTTATGTCAGTTTTTTGCTTAAATCTTGCTAATAGAACATTAAAAGAGAGATTTTGGATAGTTATAAATCAGTAAAATCTCCTAACTTTGAGCAATTTTTTAAACTCTAAATAAAATAATGGCATGAGAGAAATGATTAAACCGGCAACAGGACGCCTTGGCGTACTGGTTGTTGGAGTGGGAGGCGCTGTGGCCACCACTATGATTACAGGTGTATTGGCAGCCCGCAAGGGACTGGCAAAGGCCATCGGTTCGATAACCCAGATGGCCACAATGAAGAGGCAGGACGGCAAGGAATATCCGATTAAGGACATTGTCCCCTTGGCCGACTTGAACGACATCGTGTTCGGCGGTTGGGATATCTTTGCCGACGACGCCTACGAGGCGGCCATGTACGCCGAAGTGTTGAAGGAAAAAGACTTGAATTTGGTAAAAGACGAACTGAAGGCTATCCGTCCGATGACGGCTGCTTTCGACCATAACTTTGCTAAACGCCTGAACGGTACGCACATCAAGTCGGCAGCCACTCGCTGGGACATGGTGGAGCAGCTCCGTCAGGACATCCGCGAGTTCAAGGCCGTCAATGGTTGCGAGCGCATCGTGGTATTGTGGGCGGCAAGTACGGAAATCTTCGTGCCCCTCTCTGACGAACACATGTCGCTGGAGGCGCTGGAGAAGGCTATGAAAGAGAACAATACGGAAGTGATTTCGCCAAGCATGTGCTATGCTTATGCGGCCATTGCCGAGGGTGCTCCTTTCGTGATGGGTGCTCCCAACCTCTGCGTGGACACACCTGCCATGTGGGAGTTCTCCAAGAAGATGAATGTGCCCATCGCAGGCAAGGACTTCAAGAGCGGACAGACGCTGATGAAGACCGTGCTGGCGCCGATGTTCAAGACGCGTATGCTGGGTGTGAGCGGATGGTTCTCTACCAACATTTTGGGCAATCGCGATGGCGAGGTGCTCGACCAGCCCGAGAACTTCAAGACGAAGGAGGTGAGCAAGCTGTCGGTTATCGACAACATCTTCGAGCCTGAGAAGTTCCCCGACCTCTATGGCAATGTCTATCACAAGGTGCGTATCAATTACTATCCGCCCCGCAAGGACAACAAGGAGGCTTGGGACAATATCGACATCTTTGGCTGGATGGGTTATCCGATGGAAATCAAGGTCAACTTCCTGTGCCGCGATTCCATTTTGGCCGCACCTATCGCGCTCGACCTGGTGCTCTTCAGTGACCTGGCCTTGCGTGCAGGCATGTGTGGCATCCAGACGTGGCTATCGTTCTTCTGTAAGAGCCCGATGCACGACTTCGAACACCAGCCTGTGCACGACCTCTTCCAGCAATGGCGCATGGTGAAGCAGACCATTCGTGGCATGGTGGGTGAGAAAGAACCTGACTATCTTGACTAAAAGATGGATCAATGTAAAGAATGATTGTATAACATAATAAAAGGGAGAGAGGGTGTACGCCGAAGATTACAGGCAATTCAAAGGAGTACATCCTCTCTTGTGTGAAACAAAAGAAGATAAGACTATGGACAGACCTCCTTTCCTTCCGATGCTGATAGGCACGGGGTTCGGCTCAGGATTTTCGCCTGTGGCGCCTGGCACGGCCGGCGCGTTACTGGCCGTTTTGGTGTGGTACCTTCTGTCGTTCCTCCTGTCAGGGATGGCGTTGTTGTGGTTTACGGTGGCCTTGATACTGGTCTTTACTTTGGCTGGCGTTTGGGCGGCCGACCGCTTGGAACCTGCTTGGGGCGAAGACCCTTCGCGGGTGGTGGTCGATGAGATGGTGGGCGTATGGATCAGCCTGCTGGCCGCTCCTGCCGGGCACGTGTGGTATGGCTTGGCGGCTTTTGTGCTCTTCCGCTTCTTTGATATCCTCAAGCCTTTGGGTATTCGCAGGATGGAGAAGTTGCCTGGAGGGTGGGGAGTAATGATGGACGACATCCTGTCGGGCGTCTATGGTTTTATCGTATTGATTGTGGCCAGATGGATAATCGGTTGATGGTAGACGGAGGAGGACGCAAGCATCGACGCAGGGAAGTGTGGATGTTCTGCAAGGCGCAGTTGTCGGCTTGGCTGGCAAGTGTCGTCGACTTCTTGGTGACCATCTCGCTGGTAAAGTTTGGAAGCCTTTTCTACCTGTATGCCACTTTCATCGGCTCTGTGGTGGGAGGTGTCACGAACTGCGTCATCAATTATGGCTGGGTGTTTCATGCCGACGGATGCAAGAAAGTCCACGTGGCCGTGAAATACCTGTTTGTCTGGGGAATGAGCATCATGCTCAACACCTGGGGAACCTTTGCTCTGACCGAGTGGGTCACAGGAATGGGCTGGATGGAGCGACTGCCTGCTTATTATGCGGACAACATGTTCATTGTGTCGAAGATGCTTGTTGCTGTAACCGTAGCTTTCTTTTGGAACTACAGCATGCAGCGGACATTTGTTTACCGCAACCTTAACTTCAGGCGTATCTTCCGGAAAGGGAAGTGAACGTCGCAATGCTTGGGATATTATTAATTATTTATTCTGTATATGAACTATAGAGACTATTTGCAACAGTTGATTTACAAGATTATCAATCCTGTTGTGCATGGCATGATTAAGGTGGGAATTACCCCCAATTTCATTACTACTACGGGGCTGGTGTTGAATATCGTGGCAGCTGTCGTATTTGTGTATGCAAGTTTTGCCGGTGGTGATAAGGCGTTGACCTGTGCCGGATGGGCAGGTGGTATCGTATTGTTTGCTGGGTTGTTCGACATGATGGACGGGCGTGTGGCACGTGTGGGAAATATGTCTTCCACGTTCGGCGCGCTCTACGACTCTGTGCTCGACCGTTATAGTGAGTTGTTCACCCTTTTCGGCATTCTTTACTTTCTGCTCCTTCAGGGGTATTTCTGGGGAAGCATCATTACGGGGGTGGCCATCATTGGTTCGCTCATGGTGAGCTATGTACGTGCCCGTGCCGAAGGCTTGGACTTGGAGTGCAAGGTGGGCCTGATGCAACGTCCCGAGCGTGTGGTGCTGACAGCCTTGGGTGCCATCTTCTGTGGTGTTTTTCAAGATTGCACAGCATTCGATAGCGTGTACATCTTGATAGCTCCTCTGGCCATTATTGCCGTGTTGGCAAACTGGACAGCATTTGTCCGCATCAACCATTGTCGTAAACTGTTGAAGAAATAATCGGATGAAATCATCAATTCTGCCTCCGGCAAGGGAAACCTTGTCGGTTCTTGTGATAACCTCCCTTTTCTTATTGTTGACAGGGATATTTGTAGGAATTCGTCCTGAGCATTTTCTGATGGCAGGATTTTTTCTGTTGTTGTTCTTTTCAGGAAGCTATACCCGTAAGCTGGCGGTAGCTTTGCTTCCTTTCATTGTGTTTGGCGTTTCCTATGACTGGATGCGAGTATGGCCCAACTACGAGGTGAACCCCATCGACGTACAGGGACTTTATGAGGCTGAGAAAAGCCTCTTTGGCATTACAGTGGGTGGACAGACGCTGATTCCTTGTGAGTTCTTTGCTCAACACCATTGTAGTGTGGCTGATTTTATGGCCGGCATTTTCTATCTCTGTTGGGTGCCCGTCCCTATTGCTTTCGGCCTGTGGCTCTATTTCAAGGGGCAGCGCAGCATGTACTTGCGTTTCTCAATGGTTTTCCTGCTGGTCAATCTGATAGGTTTTGTCGGATACTATATTCACCCGGCTGCTCCGCCCTGGTATGCCATGAACTATGGTTTTGAACCAGTACTTTCCACGCCAGGCAATGTCGCTGGCCTTGGCCGATTTGACGAACTTTTGGGTATTACCGTTTTCGAAGGTATCTATGGACGTAATGCCAATGTTTTCGCAGCCGTTCCTTCGCTCCATGCTGCTTACATGGTTGTGGCCCTAGCCTATGCCGTCATGGCTCGTTGCCGTCGTTGGCTCATTGCTCTCTTTGCCTTCATTATGGTCGGTATTTGGTGGACGGCTGTCTATTCGGGGCATCATTATATCATCGACGTATCGCTGGGTATCGGTTGTGCTCTGCTGGGTATCTTTGTCTTCGAGCAGGGGCTGATGCGATGGAATGCTTTCCGTCGTTTCTTCCAACGTTACAGCAATTACATAGGCTGATCCGGCTGACTCCCTCCTTATTCTTCGGCATTCTGTTCGCTGTATTTGGAGGGAGATACGCCGAATTGTGCTGCAAAATGTTTTCGTAAAGTGCGTGTGTCATTATAGCCCACCATCTCAGCTATCTCCTGCATGCTATATCGGTTCTCCATGATGAGTGAAGCGGCTTTGCTCATTCGTACACTACGGATCATGTCGATGGCCGCCAGTTCGCTCCGTTGCTTGATTTTTCGATAGAGGGTCGGTTGACTCATGTGAAGCTGGTCAGCCAGCATTTTCACGTTGAAGTTCTCGTCTGCTAGGTTGGCTTCTATTATCTGTATTACCTGCTGGATAAAGTAGTCTTCTGCTTCTTCTTTTTCATCTTTTCTTTCTTCTGTTTTCAGTCTCAGAGTACCTGCGTACAACCGTTTTAGCCTTTCACGTTGGCGTATCAAGTTGCGTACTCTTGACTTCAGCATCTCTGGATTGAAGGGCTTCATCATATAGTCATCTGCTCCGATGCCCAATGCTTGTATGATGTCCGAGTCCTCAGACTTGGCGGTGAGCATCAAGATGGGGATAGAGGCGGTTTGTGGTGATTCTTTTAGTTCGCGACAGCATTCCAAACCGTCTTTGACAGGCATCATGATATCGCAGATAATGAGGTCTGGTGTTTGTTCGTGGGCAGCGCGGATGCCTTCTTCACCGTTGCCTGCTTCTTCAATGGCAAACTCTCCTTCGAACAGACTGCCGATGTATTGGCGGATATCAACATTGTCTTCGATGATAAGCAGCCTTTTTCCTGTTTCGTGATTGTGGTCGGCTGTATCCGATATGCTACCTGTGGTGGCAGGTTGTGGTTGTTTAGCCGGTTTATAGAGGCTTACTTTCTCGTTGGTTGTGTCGAAGTGAGTGTTTCCTTCGGGAATGTAGAGGCTGATGATGGTGCCGTGGCCAGGACGATCGGCTGTTCGGATATATCCGTGGTGTAAATCGACAATGTTTTTTACAATACGCATACCGATTCCAGTTTGTGTAGAGTGTATGGGGGTATTTACTCCTGTCGTAAAAGGTTCGAACAAGTGTTCTTTTACTTCTTGAGGTATGCCTGCTCCTGTATCGCTGATGGTGACGTTGCAGAAAGGATGTCCGTCTATAACAGTTCTTCCTATAACCAGTTCTACAGTTCCTTCTGGTAAGGTATATTTAAAGGCATTGGAAAGCAGATTACGTAATGCGGATGCCATTTTTTCTGCATCGATCCATAACATAAGTGGTTCGGGCAGAAGATGGATATGAAATTGATAGTGTCCTTTTTCAGCCATTGACTTAAATGGTTCGCATAGGTTGTCCACTAGTTGATTGATGTCTGTTTTTGCCACTTTGAGCTTTACCATGTCAGCTTCTACCTTTTGTACGAAAAGTAGTTGATCCATAAGGGCATGTAACGACTTACTATTGTCAAAGGCTGTTTTCAATTGTCTTTGTATTTTGGGGGATAGTCCTTCGATATGCTGTAGTTCTTGCAGTGGGGCCAGAATTAAGGTAAGTGGTGTTCGTAGTTCATGGGCAATTTCTGTGAAGAACCGTTCGCGTTCCATGCGCAGTTGTTTTTCTTTGTCACGTTCTACTTTGGCAGTAAATACTTCGTGCTCCAGTTGCATTTCGTGTTCCATACGTTTTGCCCTCAATCGGATTCGTCTGAAGACGAATAGTATGCATAGTGCTATTGCTATGAATACACAGAGACGAAACCAGGCACTGTTACTCCAATGAGGTCCAATGTTGATATGCAGGGCAGTTGTTTGGTTCGCTGTGTTGTCTGGATGTAAGTTTTTGATTTCAAAGGTGTAGTTACCGTGTTTCAGGTTGGTATAGGAAACTTTTTCTTCTCCTGTGGTATAGATCCATTCTTGTTGGTAGGGATACAGTCGGTAGGCGTATGTTTCCCGTTCGTCAGAATAGGAAAGGTTACTGAAGGTAAGGGAGAAGTCTCGGTTCTTATAGTTGAGACGGATATCTGATAAATAGGAGATACCACATGGCAAGATATGCTGTCCATTGACAATTTGATTGATTTCTATTGGTTGACTATTGACTTCCAGTCCTGTTATCAGTACCCGTTTGGATTGTTCGAAACGATCGCTATTCTCAGGTTTGAAATAAGTCAGGTTTTTATTGTTACCCCAAAATAAAGTATTCTTCCAATATAGGGCCGAGCGGTTGCTTCCCGATACATAATAGTTATGAAACAATCGTTGATGGCTATTATATCGTGAGATGCCCGAGTTGGAGCCTATCCAAATATTTCCATTCCCGTCTTCGGTAATACAACCCACGAAGTCGTTACAAAGACCGTCTTGGGTAGTGAAAGTTTGTATAATGCGATTTTCATATGGTGACAGGACTGCAAATCTATTCATATAGCCAATGTACAGCATGCTATCTTGGGCAGCCAGTAATGAACGGATTGAATAGTCTGTCATATCAGTTTTGCTTTCATATCCGGCGTCAAGAATGTTTCCTTCTCCTTTGTATCGGTAGAGTCCGGAAGTAGTGCCTAACCATAGACTATGATCGGGAGTCTCAGCTAGTGCACGAATGTAGAGAGGAGGAATCTTTTCACCTTTATTATTAATGAAAGTAATTTTTCTGCTTGAAATAGAAATAGGATCGATCACAAATAAGCCACTTTGCGTTCCAATCCATATTTGCCCATTGCTGTCGGTCAGTAGGCTCCAGACAGAGGCTTGGTTGGGCAAATTTGAACTGTCAGCCAATTCTATGATTTGAAAAGTTTTCTTTCGTGTATCATATCGGGTTAATGTGCCGTCTGCATTGCCAAACCATAGGTTTCCTTCTTTGTCTTTGGTACTACTCAGTACGGTGTTTCGTTTTTGAGTTTCAGGGGTTCCTATCGGTATGAAGTCCAATTCTTCATCAGCATGGTAGGGGGTACGGCTGCGAAGGATGCTTCGATGGAAGGTTGTGAGCCATACGTAACCTTCGTCATCTCCTACGATGGAACAGATTTCATTATGTCTGTCTTGATAATAACGTTTGTAAAACTGCTCCCGTAGGTCCGACCAGATGGCTCCGCCACCATCTGTTCCTATCCATAGGATGCCTTGAGGGTCGTAGTAGGCTGTGATCATTCGTGTCTCGATGTCGCGAAATATATAAGAGGTGGTGTTGTTGAAAACCTGTCCGGTCATCTCGTCTGGATTCTTTTTATTCAGATTGATGAGTGTGTATCCGTTCCATGTGGCAGCTAAATAACGATTCTTTTCCAGGCGTATCACGCTGAATGCATCGGTATGTGATAGCTGGTTAGCTGTATATTTATTGTGGTAAGTCATGCGGCTGGTTTGGCCGGTCTTTACATTGTAGCGTATGATGCCATACGTGAGAGTCGAAAGCCAGATGTTGTCGTCTTCATCGTACAAAATGTGGTTGATTTGTATAGGGTAGCCGAATCCTAAATCTATTGTTTTGCAGTTTTCCATTCGGTCTGTTTCGGCAATCATTACTTTCCCTTGTGTGTCTGTCACACAGATGTGGCGTTTGTCCGGAGTCAATGACATTTTGGCTAGTATATGCTCTTTTTCATTCCATTGCGAATATCGTTTCAGTATGTGTAGAACAACTGCTTTGTCTTGTGGTTGGTTTATCTTTCGGGCCAATATTAGTTCTTCGTTGTTCAGTATCCACAGGGTAGAGTCGTTTATTGATTCAGTAGCAATGGCTCTGAAAGGTTTTCCGTCTTCTGTTTGTATAGGGAGAAAACGTTCGTTCCGCAAATCGAATCCATAGAGAATACCTCTACTTTCGAAGCATAGGAGTCCATCAGCTATTTCTTTCAAAACCGAGATATTGGTACTGGTACTGTCGAAAGGGAAAGATTTCACTTGTTTTCCGTCGTAACGGTTTAGGGCGTCGCGCGTACTTAGCCAGATAAACCCGTTACGGTCTTTGCAGATGGAGTGGATCGTGTTGTCGGCCAGGCCGTTTTTCATGGTTAGCAGATGAAGATCTTTCTCAAAAAAAGCTTGGCAGGGCAACTGCGTAAACAAACTTAGGCAAATAGTTGCTATATAAAAGACTTTAAGGTTCATGTCTGGTATAGAATTATCGTAGCACAAAGAAATGAAAAATATGTTATTTATCGAAATGGAATGAGAAAAAATATTGGGCTATGTTTCTTTAATAGCCTTGTTTGGAACGTATTTGTTTTTTGTTGGACCATTGTCTGTAGAAACAAGGGATGACGCAGTACTTCCTGACCCTCTGACGCAGCACTGTGTCAGTACCTCACACAGTGCTGTGTTACACCCCAACAAAGCACTGTGTCGCATCGTCATGCAGCACTGTGTCATCCCCCTTCTCAGTATTGTTTGGAATTTGCATCGCTAAGGGTATGTTGCTTCTCTTCCGATTTCCTTTTGTGGCTTTGGAATTAGCAGAAAATGTGGAAAAACAGTGGCTTGTATTAAACATGTATGTTGAATGAAATGTTTGTGCATGGCTATTCAGGCATGTAGTCTTATATTTGCAACATCAAAAAACCTCATTGTCTAACCCTAAAAAGGAAAAACATGAAAAAAAGCCTTATTTTCTTTTTGATGCTTTGGAGCAGTATATTCATGTATGCCCAGCATCTCAGCATTACTGGTAAAGTCACAGACAAACAGGGTGAACCGATTATTGGTGCCAGCGTGCTTGTCAAAGGTACGTCCAACGGTGTGATTACAGATTTGGACGGTGTATTCAATCTTAAAGATGTTCCGTCTGACGGAACTTTGTCAGTTTCTTACATTGGTTATAAAGATGTAGAAGTAAAGGTCAATGCTTCGCAAAAATCTTATTCCGTAACGTTGGAAGAAGACAATCAGATGCTTGACGAAGTGGTGGTGGTAGGTTTCGGTACGCAGAAAAAAGTGAATCTAACTGGTGCTGTTGCTTCAGTGGATAACAAGAAACTGGAATCCCGCCCTGTTACTTCTGTCGGACAGGCTTTACAGGGTGTAGTACCGGGTCTTAATATCAGTATGCCCGATGCTGGTGGTAAACTGGATGCTAATCCTTCTTTTAACATTCGTGGTACAGGTAACTTGGGTACAGGTTCCAGCGCTTCACCTCTTGTCTTGATTGACGGTGTGGCCGGTGATATCAACCAATTGAATCCGCAGGATATTGACAACATTTCTGTATTGATGGATGCCGCTTCGGCTGCTATCTACGGTTCGCGTGCTCCTTTCGGTGTGATTTTGGTAACTACCAAGAAAGGTAAGCAGGGTAAGACGAGCATTTCTTACTCCAACAACTTGCGTTGGTCTCGTCCGACCAACATCCCCGATATGTTGGATGCCTATACTTTTGCTCAATATTTCAACCGTGCTATCGACAATCTTGGCAGCGGTGCAGCTCACTTCTTCTCGGACATTACGATGGAGCGTATCCAGCAATTTATGCGTGGTGAAATCACGACAACGGCCGATCCTTCATTGAGCCAGAATGGTAACTGCTTTGCATTCAATACAAATTCGAATGATAACCAGAACTGGCCCCGTAACTTCATCGACAAGACCGCTTTCGGTCAGGAGCATAATTTGAGTTTGTCGGGTGGTAATGAGAAGGTACAGTATTATGTATCAGGAGCTTTCCTCGATCAAGACGGTCAGATGAATTATGCAGATGATAACAAAAAACGTTACAATGCCAGTGCCCGCATCAGTGCCGAGATTACCAAGTGGATGCGTCTGGAATTCAACAGCCGTTTCATCCGTGAAGACATCGGTATGCCTACCTTCCTGAAACTGTATGGCGACCGTTTCTTTTCCGAAACGACCAAGTTGCATCCCAACATGCCGCTCTACGATAACAACGGACACTATACCCGTAACCCGAAGCTGATGCAGCTGACGTCGGGCGGTCGTTCCAATACACAGAACGATACGTACTTTACACAGGGAAGCCTGATTTTGACTCCGGTAAAGGGACTGACGATTCACGGCGATCTGGCCATCCGTACTGGCAGCTACGAACATCTTTATAATGTGGCACGTGTCTATCTGTATGACAAGGATAACAATCCGGTACCCGAACAGTGGCTGGGTGGTGATGCCGACCTGGCTGCCGGCAAGACATGGGCTTACAGCGAACAGCAGCGCAGCTCAATGATCACTTCGTCGGCTTATGCTGACTACAGCCTCAATTTCCTGGAGAAACACAATCTGAAGGTAATGGTCGGTATGAACAGCGAAAGCTATCGGTATAACAACGTGTGGGCCAAGCGTTCGGACGTGATGAGCGACAGCAATCCTGACGTCAATACCTCTACGGGAACGCAGAGCAACGGTGCCTATCGCGGCGAATGGTCTTCTTTGGGCTACTTCGGCCGTGTGAACTACGACTTTGACGGACGCTATCTGTTCGAGTTCAACATCCGTCGTGACGGTTCTTCCCGTTTCCGCGCCGACCAGCGTTGGGCTACTTTCCCCTCTGTATCGGTAGGTTGGAACATTGCCCGCGAATCCTTCTGGGAACCGCTGTCCGAGTGGGTCAACACGTTGAAGCCCCGCTTCTCTTATGGTAGCCTCGGTAACCAGAACACCAACTCCTATTATCCTACGTATGCCATTCAGAATGTAACCGTAGGTAGCCCCGATGCCGGTGGCCGTTGGTTGCTTACCACTGACAGCAAATCGAATATCGCAGGTGCTCCCGGACTGGTAAGTTCGCTTCTGACTTGGGAGCGCGTTTATAGCTACAACTATGGTGTGGACTTCGGAGCCTTCAACAATCGCCTGAGCGGTTACTTCAACTATTTCATCCGCGATACCAAGGACATGGTAGGTCCCGCACAGGAAATCTCTCCGATTGTAGGTGCATCGGCACCGAGCCGCAACAATACGGCTTTGCGTACCAAAGGCTGGGAACTTCAGCTGAACTGGCAGGACCGTATCGGTGATTTCAATTACAATGTAGCTTTCAACCTTTCCGACTCTCGTACACACGTAACTGAATATCCCAATGCCAGCAAGAGTCTGAACACTTATTATGAAGGACAAGAATTGGGACAGATTTGGGGTTATGAATCTGTAGGTATGGCCAAAACCGATGAGGAAATGGCTGCACATCTTGAAAAAGTAAACCAGAATACAATTCCGGGTATCAGTCTGGCACCTTCTGGTTGGAAGGCTGGTGATATGATGTATGCCGACTTGGATGGTGACGGTAAGATAACCAACGGTGAAAATACGGTAGATAATCCCGGTGACCGTAAGGTAATTGGTAACAGTACACCGCGTTATCGTTTCGGATTGAACATTGGTGCAGAGTGGAAGGGATTTGACCTGAGCGTTTTCTTCCAGGGTGTAGCCAAACGTGATTATCTGTTGAGTGGTATGATATTCTGGGGTGTAAACGGCGATGCATGGTCGTCAACCGGTTATGTGGAACATTGGGACTTCTTCCGTCCGGAAGGTGACCCCTTGGGTGCCAATACAGACGCTTATTATCCGCGTCCTCTCTGGACCTCCAATCAGAACCGTCAGAGTCAGTCACAATTCCTGCAGAATGCAGCTTACATTCGTCTGAAAAATTTGCAGATTGGTTATACATTGCCGAAAGCATGGACACGTAAGGCTGGTTTGGAACGCGTCAGAGTATTCTTCTCGGGCGACAATCTGTGGACCGGTACTGCCATCAACAAGAATTTCGATCCCGAAGCCTTGTATCAGAACGGTATGACTTATCCGTTAAGCCGTACGCTCTCTTGTGGTATTAATGTAACATTGTAACCTATAAAAGCATTTACGATTATGAAACTGAAATATATATTCTTGTTTTCTGCAGCCTTGCTGATGGGTACTTCCTGCGCAGACTTTTTGGATAAAACCCCTATTTCGGACAATGTGGACGGCAACTTCTTCACGGCCGAAAATCAATTGGAACCGTATTGTAATAATATGTACAGCTTGTTGCCCGACCATGGTACGGGAACAGGTACTTTCGGATATTTTACGACAGACAATAATAGTGACGATATGACAGCTGTTGGTCAAGTGGACAACTTCTTGCCGCAGCGCATTCAGGTTCCTTCCAGTGGCAGTTATGGCAGTTTTGGTACTATCCGTACCTGTAATCTTTTCCTGCAGCGCACCGCCGAGAATCTTGAGAACGGTACACTGAGCAATGATGGCAATGTGAATCACTACATCGGCGAGATGTATTTCTTCCGTGCCTATGTTTACTTCAGCCTCTTGAAAACTTATGGTGACTTCCCCATTGTGACTGAAGTCTTGACCGATGGTGATTATGCAGCCAACGTGGAGGCCAACAAGCGTAAACCCCGTAATGAGGTGGTCCGTTTCATCTTGTCAGATTTGGATAAGGCTATCGAACGTTTGTATCCCAAGTCAGAAACTTTCACTGCACATCGTCTGAATCGTGAGTGTGCCTTGTTGTTCAAGTCGCGTGTGGCTTTGTACGAAGCTACTTGGGAAAAGTATCATGCAGGTACGGCACGTGTACCGGGTGGACCGGGATGGCCGGGTGATGCTGCTTCTTTCAACACAGATATGACGGCTGAATTGAATTTCTTCTTGGATCAGGCCATCGAGTCTGCTAAATTGGTGGGTGACGCATCTGCTCTGATGGACGATTATGCCGGCCTGTACAACAAGACAGACCTTTCAAACCAACGAGATGAAGTATTGCTGTGGCGTATGTACAGTGCGGATGCCAAGGTGCAGAACCAGGTGGTTGGAGCTACTCACGGTTATGGTTCCATTGATGTTGTAGAAGGCGAAGGAGATAATAAAACAACTAAAACATATATCTTTGTTCATGGTGATGGTACCGGTTTTACCCGTTCGTTAGTCGACAGCTATTTGATGAGCAATGGTTTGCCTATCTATGCTGCAGGATCCAATTATCAGGGTGACAAGAGTTTGGTGAGCACGATGGCCGATCGTGACTTGCGCCTGGTGACTTCTGTTGGAAAACCCGGTGATAAGATTATGACTTACAACGGTAAGGATATCATGTACCAGCTTCCAGGCCTGACGGCTGCCGCCGGTGGTATCCGTGTGACCAGTACAGGTTATATTCCTCGCAAAGGTTGGGTGGACAATGACGTAGTCTATAACAATGCTTATCCTTTGGCTCTGCCTATCTTCCGTGCTGCGGAAGCCTATCTGAACTATATCGAGGCCTACTACCTGCGTCATGGCAATCTGGACGACACGTGCGACAAGTATTGGAAAGCTTTGCGTCGTCGTGCCGGTGTGGACACTGACTACAAGAAGACCATTGCTGCCACTGATTTGACTAAGGAAATCGACTTGGCACGCTATTCCGGTACTCAGCTTGTAGATGCTACGCTCTACAACATCCGTCGTGAGCGTCGTAGCGAGTTTATTGCTGAGGGTATGCGTAGAGCAGATTTGTATCGTTGGCGTTCTTTGGACATGATGCAGAATTATTGGGTGGAAGGTATGAATTATTGGGATGAATTCCATACTGAATTTGAAGATGCTTGTGCAGCTTGTAAACAGACATATACGGCACCCAATGATGCATCTGTCAGCAAGTATTTGCGTCCGCAGGCCAAGAATGATTATGTAATTGAGAACAATGGTTATTGTTTCGAAGAGGCCAATTATTTGTCTCCGATTTCCTACGATGTATTCCGTATGTCAACTCCTGAAGAAGGTGGTGATGTCTCTACTTCTGTAGTATATCAGAACCCAGGATGGCCTGTTGAAGCCGGTGCTTATGCCCTTCAGTAAGATTCGAGTTTTTCTTATTTGAATAATAAGTTAGGTGTGCCAGAGATTACACATATTTTCTTATCTTTGGCACACCTTTTTTATTTGAGTTACATTAAAATTAATAAGTATGATGAAAAGATTTTTATTCGGATTGTTGTGTCTGGCAAGTACACTTTCTGTATGTTCACAGGAGCAAGGTCCTGTGCCTGCCCCCCATCAGCTGAAGTGGCACGAGGCGGAGATGGGCGTTGTGTTCCATTACGACCTCCATGTCTTCGACGGGCTGGTGTACGGTCAGGGAAATAACCGCATCAATCCGGTGGAGGATTATAATATCTTCAACCCCACGCAGCTCGACACGGACCAGTGGATACAGGCTGCCAAGGCGGCCGGAGCGAAATTTGCCGTGCTTACCGCTACGCATGAAACGGGCTTCGGCTTGTGGCAGAGCGACGTGAATCCCTATTGCCTGAAGGCGGTGAAATGGCGCGACGGCAAGGGCGACATTGTACGCGACTTTGTAAATTCCTGCCGCAAGTATGGCATCCAGCCGGGTATCTATATCGGCATCCGCTGGAACTCTCTGTTGGGCATCCACAACTTCAAGGCCGAGGGCGACGGTGAGTTTGCACGCAACCGCCAGGCCTGGTACAAGCGCCTGTGCGAGAAGATGGTGACGGAACTTTGTACCCGCTACGGCGACCTGTTCATGATTTGGTTTGACGGCGGTGCCGACGACCCGAAGGAACTGGGACCCGATGTGGAACCCATCGTGACCAAATATCAGCCGGAATGTCTGTTCTACCACAACGTGAACCGTGCGGACTTCCGCTGGGGAGGGTCGGAGAGCGGTACGGTAGGCTATCCCTGTTGGTCGAGCTTCCCTTATCCCTACAGCCACAGCAATGCGAACGAGGGGGTGAGGAACCACAACGAACTGCTGGCCCACGGCGATGCTGACGGCCGCTATTGGGTGCCCGCCATGGCCGACACGCCCCTGCGCGGATACAACGGACGCCACGAATGGTTCTGGGAACCGGGCGACGATGACAAAGCCGTCTATCCGCTGGAGAACCTGATGGACATGTACGAGAAGTCGGTGGGACGTAATGCTACGCTGATTGTAGGCCTGACGCCCAACCCGGACGGAGTGATACCCGAGGGTGACGTGAAGCGCCTGAAAGAATGGGGCGAAGAGATAGCCCGCCGTTTCGGTACACCGCTGGCCCAGACCTCCGGCAAGGCGAAGAAACTGTCGCTGGACCTGAAAGGCAAACAGAAGGCCAACTATTACATCCTGCAGGAAGACATCACGCTGGGCGAACGCATCCGTGCTTATAGGGTGGAAGCCCGCATAGGCGGGAAGTGGGTCACTGTGGCCAAGGGAACATCGGTGGGACACAAGCGCATCGAACGCTTCGGTCCTGTAGAGGCAACAGCTTTCCGTGTAGTTGTGGAGCAGTGTACAGACACTCCGCAGATACGAAACTTCAGTGTTTATTATGCGGAATAGCTGCTCTGACTTTAACTTTCATATTCTACTAACCCCTTATCTAAACTCTCTGATTTATGAATAAATATTTGTTTACCGCATTGTCTCTGACGCCGTTGGTACCCATGACTGACGGATGGGGAGCGACGAAGAAGCAACCGTCTGCCGAGGAGCAGAAACGCCCGAACATCATCCTGTTCATGGTGGACGACATGGGATGGCAGGATACCTCGCTGCCTTTTTGGACACAGAAGACTCCTTATAACGAGGCCTACGAGACACCCAATATGGAACGGCTGGCCAAGCAGGGCATGATGTTCACCCAGGCGTATGCCTGCAACATCAGTTCGGCCACCCGGTGCAGCCTCATTACGGGAGCCAACAACGCCCGCCATCGGGTGACCAACTGGACGCTGGAGCGCGACAAGCAGACCGATCGCCAGAGCGCGACGGTAGAGCTGCCCGACTGGAACTATAATGGTGTCAGTCAGGTAGAGGGTACGAACAATACCTATGTGGGCACTTCGTTCGTCGAACTGCTCCGCCAGAGCGGGTATCACACCATCCATTGCGGCAAGGCCCATTGGGGCTCTCTCGACACGCCGGGAGAGAATCCTACCCACTGGGGGTTTGAAGTGAATATTGCCGGCCATGCGGCCGGCGGACTGGCCACTTACCTGAGCGAACAGAACTACGGCCACACGCGCGACGGCAAGGCTTACTCGCTAATGTCCATTCCCGGACTGGAGAATTATTGGGGGACAGGTGTCTTTGCTACCGAAGCCTTGACGCGCGAGGCTATCAAGGCGCTGGACAAGGCCAAGAAGTACAACCAGCCTTTCTACTTGTATATGGCTCATTATGCCATCCATGTGCCTATCGACAAGGACATGCGCTTTTTTCCGAAGTATGTGCGCAAGGGGCTGAGCGATAAGGAGGCTGCCTATGCTTCGCTCATCGAGGGTATGGACAAGAGTCTGGGTGACTTGATGGACTGGCTGGAAAAGAACGGTGAGGCCGACAACACCATCGTCATCTTCATGAGCGACAACGGCGGACTGGCTGCCGAGCCCGAGTGGCGCGATGGCGAAGTGCATACGCAGAATGCGCCTCTGCGCAGCGGCAAGGGTTCGCTCTACGAGGGTGGCATCCGCGAGCCGATGATTGTGAGCTGGCCGGGCGTAGTGAACCCCGACACGCGTTGCGACAAGTATCTGATGATTGAGGATTTCTATCCGACGCTGCTCGAGATGGCCGGTGTGAAAGATTATAAGACGGTAGCTCCGCTGGACGGCGTCAGCTTCATGCCGCTGCTGAAAGGTACGGGCGACCCCTCGAAAGGCCGTGCGCTGGTGTGGAACTTCCCCAACATCTGGGGCAATGACGGACCGGGCATCAACCTCGACTGTGCCATCCGCAAGGACGAGTGGAAGCTGGTATATTACTACGAGACCGGCAAGAAGGAGTTGTTCAACATTCCCGAAGACATCGGCGAGAAGCACGACGTGGCAGCCGAGCATCCCGACATCGTGCGCCGCCTGTCCAAGGAGCTGGGGCAGTATCTGCGCAAGGTCGATGCCCAGCGTCCTACATTCAAGAGTACGGGTAAGCCTTGTCCTTGGCCGGATGAAGTGTAGTTGGAGCATTATTTTTCTCTGACTGGGGAAAAATTTTTCTCCAGTTAGAGAAAAAATCGGGAGTTTATAAAATATCTTCTTGAATATATCCTATAAAAGAAGTCTGCCAATCTGTCTATCTGATAGTCTTTTACTTATCGTGACAGGTTGGCAGACTTTTTTTGTTATTGTTGAAGACTTATTGAGCCTTGCATTCTATTCGTTTTCCATCGGCTTGTACCGCATAGATACCTGCTCCTTCTAACGATATGGATGAAGGTACAGTAAAGTGGAAGGCATTAGAGAAGTAGAGTAGCTTATTGTCTTTCCTTACTTCAAAGGCTACAGCTTCATCTCCGTCGGTGATGCTGATTTGCTGTCCTGAGCGACTGTAGCTGATAGTCTTGGTAATCTTTACGTTGTCCTGGAACTGAGTATAGTAGCCAGTGTCTGGAGCAACGATATCCAGTCCTTCATCTCCCTGTTTGCGATCCTCCAGATATTGGAAAGCGTGTTTGGGAGCTGGGAATTGTGCCATGAAAGCCTTGGCTTCCTGAATCATCTGCTCGGTCACTACGTAGTTCCAAGTGCCATACTGCTCAATTGTTTCATTTACCGGTTCAAAGAATCCCCATAAATCGAAGAATTCGGTCAGGTTTTCGTTAGCCGCTTTGCTGGCCATCATGGCAAACTTCAGCTGTCCTTCGCCCGGGTTATTTTCTACGATACGGTTCTCGCGCAACAGTTTGAACAGAGTTTGCCAGAAATCTGGTTTATAGCCGCAACGGTGGTAGTAGTTCCACAACTGCCAGTTCATGCGCATGTGTATCTCGGTATCTTCACCCTGATGAGTGGCATCACCCATGTTGTGCCATGCTTGTTTGCGTTCGAAGCGTGAGTTGGCCAGGTCGCTCAGTTCGCTACCGCGGGAGCAATATTTGCCTAGTTTATAGAGGATATAGTTGGAGAACAGGTTGTTGGACGACTCGGTGCTGCCGGGCCAGTTGATGGCCGCCTGGTGGATATGGCCGATTTCATGGGCTGGTCCCCAAGCATTGTCCTTGGCTGCCATGACGTTTTCCTTCAGCAAGATGTTGTTTAGATATGTGTAGACAAAACCGATGCGGTAGTCTGAAGCCCACATATAGCTACCTTCAGGCGAAATAGCAAACAGATGATTGTTGACCTGTGAAGGGCGTACATCCTCGATGCCCATCAGCTCCTGTTGCCAACTGATAATGTCGTCCCATAAATTGATGGCTGACAAAATATCACTCGGCACAGCCTGTTTCATCTGCTCGCGGTGGAAGTAGAACATGATACGTTCGCCACGAACGCAGAAGTATTTGTAATTGGCTTTTCCAATCAGTTCCTGATATTTTTCATTCGTTTTGTGAGTTTTCAAATCGAAGAAACCACTTACTTTACCACTGCCGGGAGTGATGTGGACGGTGATAGGTTTAGCATTGGGGTCAAGCAGATTAGCTGTATACATCAGGAAAAGCATGCCTTTCTTAGTAAACCCTACCTTGTTTACGCCTTCTTGTAAGAAACGTGTCTCACCGCTGGCAGCTGTTTGTACGTAGGTATTGGTCCCGTCGCTGGCTTGTTCTTCGCCAATATTTTGGATGGACAACGAGTTACCGTATGTGTCGCCAACAAGAATTATTAATGAGTCACCAGGTTCTACATAAATACCGGTTGGATTGTCCAAATTGCTGTAGCGTTTGGTCATCAGTGTCTTAGCCCATTCCTCTACATTGCTATAGGGCTGGTAAGACTGGATGCGGAATTCTTTTTCCCACGGATCATACGTATTGCTGCGCAGCATGGTGGCAAGTTTGATGAAGTATCCGGGTAGAGCATTGATTTGTTCATCTGTTACATCGGACTTCAGTTCAGTACAGGTGATGTCGGTAAATACGGTCAACAGTTGTTTGTCGAGAGTCTTATCTGTGTTCTTCTGGTAGAATTCCATTTCATCACAGCTGACAAATCCTCCCAAACCGGATTTGACACTGAATTTGATTTTAGTTACTTTGGAAAGTGTATTCTTGAAATCAACTCGGCTTGCTGCATTTTGCATTTTGAAGTCATAACTTCCCATCAATTTATATTCGGGTTCGCTTTCGGTAGCCGTATAAATATCAACTTCTCCAAAATTACCGTTTCCGCTTCTTGTGTAATAGATGAGGTAATCAAGGTCTGGCTTTTGGTCAAAGAAATATTCCAGAGTAACGGGAAAGGCTGCCTGTTGGTTCCAAATGGAATGGTAGGGTTCTCCTTGGGGGCTGAACTTCCCGTCGAAACTGTTTTCAATATCTTGTCCTGGCTGATTTTCACTGGCTTTACCGCTGGTAGGTATTATTTTAATGTCGCCTTCTACGACAACGTCATCTACACCGGCACTTTTAGCCTCTTGGGTTATAGTGCAAGTAGTTACTATATCTGTATATTTTATCCCTGTATAGGTGAAAGTGGCGCTGCGTTCTTCATATAAAGAGTTGGCGTCCACTGTGTAATTGTAATCTTTATCTGTTAATGCACGAGTTCCCGGCGCATCATGTATCCAGTCGCATTTTTCGGAAAGGGTTGTTGTATATTCGATGTTGGATGTGACGGTAATAGTTAATGGACCTCCTTCTGCAGATATATTTTTTGCTTCTTGTTTTAATAATATTGCAGGGCCATAACCTAATTGTCGTACTTGAATATTGTAATTTTCGACGCTGGAGTTTACTGTTATGGTAGCTGTTCGAATGTCGGGTTCTTCACTGGCTTGTATGCTAATCAGAATTCCGGAAGCTTGTGAGGAGGAGTGTTCTTGATCAACTAGACACCATGATTGGTCTGATTTGACACTCCATTGGGATGTTTCTAAATTAGTTTTGACAGGAATGACTACAGAGGTTGCACTCTGTTCAAAATCTTGTTGTAGATACTGTTCCTCAATAGAAAATTGTGGAGTACTTGGGGAATCGTTTTTTTCATCACTGCATGAAATGAACCATAAAACTGTACATAGACATATGGTCAAAAAGGATAGGACTCTCATAGTTTTTTTATGGGGTTAAGGGTTGATAATAAAAATGCAGTTGCTTATGTTTGAGATGTGTGGCAAAGATATAAAAAAAGTGGGATATTCTATTTTTATACAGAAAGAAGGAGAGAAAAATAAATAATGAAATTTCCCTCCTTCATCCATTTTTAGTAAATCAAATATATAGAGTAAATGTGAGGGACAGTCCCAATTTCTGTCCCTCAAAGGTTAGAAGATTAGCGACCGAATAGTGCAAATTCACTCCAAACAAAGAACGGATTATTTGTCATACTCTTCACATTGGTTATGCGAATGTATTTAATGTCTTTGTTCTCAGTTTCAATTCTCGGTGAGGTCCAGGATTCGGCTGTGCCTGTAGGCAAGAAGTCCTGTTCCTGCGTGAATCGTTCTACTTCTGTCCAGCTCTGTCCATCAGAACTTACACTGACATACAATTCTGCCGGATTTGCGTTTCCATTGCTGCTACGAGTTGTATATGAGAAAAGGAAGCGCTGTATTGGTTCTGTAAGTGCTACCTGTACATAGTGCTCGCCTGTAGTTGCAATACTCCATGCAGAATGGAAATATGTGTCTACGTTACCATCCAAGAGATTGGCAAGAGAACCTTCACTTGGTTCAGGCCAGTTGCTGGACAGCATGGCAGAGGTCAACTGGATTTGTGGTAGGTTGAAAGAGATTCCGACCAACGCTACACTACTTTGAGGACTCGTCCAGAAGTTGTCGTTGGATGCTTCTGTAATTTTTAGCGGAATAACGTATTCTCCATATTGCAGATTTTCCTTGTTGACAATTATATTGAAAGGTCCAGTTGTCCCGTTTTCTTCAAAAGAGACGATTGGAGTAAATTCATAACTATCAGAATCCATCATAGCCAAATTAGTGCCGTTCATTGCATTATATTCTTCCAAAGCCTCGGGTGCAACATTGACCTTACATGTAAGTCCCCATTTATTGGGAATGGGAATTAACAAGTTGTTGGATAAGGTAGCAGTAGGAGTACCATCATCTCCAATCCAGTTACTGTAATATCCACTTTGTTCAAAACTAATGATAGGGTGTTCTGGAACAGCTTTGATGAAAATGTATTTTTTTTCACTGTTTATAGAGTCAGTTCCTTGAGTTAGCTCAAAGGGGATGACATAGGTTGCATCAGTGTTTATATAATTCTCTAATTCTGATGGGTTAATGGTGACTGCTTGTGTCTTATATAAATCATTTGAAGAGAATTCGATATTTCCATTTTCGAGTGCATAACACGGTGTTGGATATGCTTTATAATTACTCCCGTTGAATGTGTTATAGGCATGTAAGGCAGCTTCACTCATAACTTCTATTTTGACAGAAGCTGTATTGTGGAGATTTGAACCAGCTTTGTTGACTATTAAATTATATTCCATATTGTCACCTGTTACATAGGCTGTTAATGGTAATTCTCCACTATTTCTGAAATAGAGAATAGTACTGAAATCCGATAAGTATTCGTCTTTGCCATCTTCACATGCAGTATGTGTCAGCAGACAGCCTGTGGCAAGAATCGCAAATAATATGTTTTTTTTCATATGAATTCGTTGTTTGATTATTAGTATTCTATATTACCAACCATAGTTTTGTGTCAGCATTTTATTACGATCCAATTCGCGTTGAGAGAACGGATACAGATAATGGTTGTCCTTAAATACGCGTGTTTCAAATACGGTACGCTTCCAGAAATCTACAGGAGTTACGTTTGTTGCATCATCTTTCCCAAGCGGGCATTCTGCATTCATGCCATACATGGGACCGCCATCTGTTTCTTTGGCAATCATCCAAGTACGCGTATCGTAGTAGCGATGACGTTCAAAAGCAAGTTCGACACGACGTTCCTTGCGGCATAGTTCTATTAATTCTTCAGTGGTAGCATTGGGATAGACTTCCGTGATGGGAACTAAGCCGGCACGATCACGCAGGTCTGCCCATTTGTCCATTGCTAATTGTTCATATCCTCCAGGAAGAGTAATTCCCCGTTTTTTGCATTCCAAAACGGATTCGATGAAGTTCAAATACATTTCGCCAAGGCGGAATACGGGGAAAGTAATGTTACCCCAGTTTCCGGATGCTGAGTTTAAACGATGGTCATAGAAACGATTGACCAGATAACCCGATTTCGGATAGTCGTGACTCTTGTTTCCATTGGCTCCTTTGGCAAAAGAAATCATGGTAGATTGTTGGTCATGCAGCCAGTAGTTTCCACTAAAGAATACAGTCACATAAAAGCGTGGTTCACGATCTTTATACATGTTAGGCGCTTCAATATCGTAATTCCCAAATTTACTCCAGCCGGCAGCTGGATAGTTCCATATACTTAGCTGCATTTCTGTGGCAGCGTCATATCCTGATTGGCTATCCACAATGGGATTTCCATTAAGATCATATCCGGTAATTGGATAACGACCGTTGCTCATGGCATAAGCGTCTACTTGTTGTTGTGTCGGGCCTACTGCACCATAGGCAGTACCTGCTACACCTGTTGGTACAGTACCTACTCCCCAACTGAAGCGGTTATTGTAGCGGTCTGTCCAAATGAGTTCGCTGTTCCAATTCACATTGGTGATACCTACATAATCTTCATAGGGATTGCCATTGCCCGCACGATATAGTTCATATTGAGGATTGTCCAATAGCACCTTAGCGGCTTCTGCGGCTTTCAACCATTTGTTTGCATCATATTGCTGGGGAAATAACTCAGCGCCCGACAAGTCTGGAAATTCACTGGTCGTCGGATTTTTTACATTCCGATAAAGTGTGTTCCCATTGAACAAATCACGTGCAGAGTAGAGTAATAGTCTTGAGATGACTGCTTGACAGGTACCCTTGGTTGCCAGTCCGTATTCCAATTCTTCATAAGAAGATTGGATCGCATCGCTATTGGCACATTCTGTCATTTCGCTGACTACGTAGTCTACGCATTGTTCCCATGTGTTACGTGGACGGTAAAGCGATTCTGTTGAGGCTGAAAAATCTAGTAGTTCATCTCCTAACAAGAATATAGGACCGTAATCGCACATCATTAAAAAATAATAGTAGGCGCGAGCAAAACGGGCTTGCCAATAGTATAGATCGAGATCTCTTTGCGTAGCTAAGGGGTCACTGCATTTATGAACGTTCTGCATTAAAATGTTGCATTCACGGATTCCTTTATAATATTTATCCATACTGTAATAGGGTACCGTTGATGCATTCCAAGAGCCAAAATTGATGTTACGGTATTGACGGTCGTAAGCGATGGTACATTCATCTGATGCGCCTAGGTAAGGTTCATTGTCCCCGATGTATCCCCCATTAAAGTTGGGTAAAAATGACATGGCATTTAACCAATATTGTTTGGTCGTATTCCGATTTTCCCAAATTTTCTCGAAAGTGAGCATCTCATCTTCTTGTCTGTCTAGGAAGTCTTCGCATGAAGTTAAAGTCAGAGTACTTGCAGCGAAGCATAGCATATAGAATGATTTAAAATTAATCTTCATAAGTGTTTATATTATCTATGTTTAGAAATTTGCGTTAAATCCGATAGAGAACATTCGATTAAGCGGATATCCTGAACCGTCTGATGAACCTTTTTCTGGATCCCATAATTTGAATGGACTGAATTGTAAAAGGTTATTTCCTGCGGCATAGAATCTTAGACTCTTGATAAAGCTCTTTTGCAACAGAGATTTTGGCAATGAGTATCCGATCTCTACGCTCTTCAAGCGAAGGAATGAACCGTCTCGTAGCCACCATGTGGATGCTTGGCTATTGTTGGAAGCACCTGCTCCACCACTACCCATGCTCAGACGTGGATAGGTAACATTGGCATTTTGTTCGGGAGTGTTGGTGGACATCCATACGTTACCATATATATCTTCATTAATGGCTGCACGTTCCATATTTCCTGATGAGAAGGGGGTGCGAATAGAAGAACCGTTCAGGAAGAAGCTGGTACGTGCTACTCCTTGGAAGAAGATATTGAAATCCCAGTTCTTGTATTGTGCTGTGCCACCAAAACCATAGGTGATTTCCGGTAGATTGGTATAACCGATTGCTATCTGGTCTTGTGAGTCAATTTGACCATCACCGTTGATATCTTGATATTTGATGTCACCTACGCGATATTCGCCAAAATTTTGTACAGGACTGTTATCAATTTCTTCCTGGCTTTCAAATAAACCAATTGCAACTAGACCGAATGGTTGCAAAGAGCCACCGCTACCGAAGGGTTTTCCAATCTTGTTTTGATATTTATATTCCCAGTCGGGTTCATCATTGTTTAGTAATTCGTTTCTATTGAAAGTGAAATTACCTCTTGCGGTCAACATTAAGTCTTTGTTTACTTGATGGGTATATTCTACCGTAGCATCAAAACCCTGATTTAGAGTTTCACCGATATTTACGTACGGAATGGTAGAAACACCTACAATGGCAGGAAGTCCAGCACGTTGTAGGAAGATACCGCTACGTTCTTCACGGAAATAATCAGCTTGTACTCGTATTTTATTGAATAACGAAAATTCGATACCTGCATTTATTTTTAGAGCTTCTTCCCATGATGCATTAAGATTCTCGACTTCACCAATACGAATGCCGGTTCCACCTTGATTACCCGTACTACCATAATACCAATTACCACTGTTTACGATAGTTGATTCATATACCCATCTTCTTTGTCCACCGATATCATCGTTACCTACTTTACCGTAGGATGCCTTTAATTTCAACATGTCTATAACTTTGGTTGCTGGTTGGAACCATTTTTCATTGGACATCATCCAGCCGATAGCTACAGCAGGGAAGAAACCAAAACGGTGTCCACGTGCAAAGTTCTCAGAACCATTGTATCCCAAGTTCACTTCTGCAAAATAAGTGTCTTTGAAGGCATAAGTTGCACGTCCTGCCAAACCTTGGTTTTTGTAGGGTAAGGCATTATCTCCACTGGCAGCTTGGGTATTGGTGTGGATCTTTTGGTTGTACAACAATAAGGCTCCTACGCGATGGATATCATTGAAAACTCGGTTGTAGGTCAATGAGCCTTCCAGATAGCGGGTCATGGTGCCACTACGTACGGGTAGGAATGACAATGTTTCGTCTCCGGTGTGTACAGGATCCCAAATGCCGTCGCCATTATTGTCATCATAGATTAAACTGCCGTCTTCGGCACGACCGCGTGCATGGTAGAAACTTTCAACTTTGTTACGGCGTTGCAATGTCGTGTTCCATGCGTCCCAAGAGAATTTAATGTTTGCGCTTAAACCTTTTAATGGTTCCCAAAGTGCCCCGATATCTTGGGTTACGCCAATTAATGATTGGGCCGAGTTCCAGAATTGTTCACGATACCCTGAATGTGCCAGCATGTTCCATGGATTATAACCGGAGTCTGTGGAAGGACCGGACAATGTTCCATCGGAATATTGTACAGGGAAAGCGTTCGGAGAAGTCATGAATGTATAGGACCAGATGTCAGCGTCTGTATCACCAAATCCAGGGCCAAATGATTTTTCATAAATGTTGGCCAAATTGAAGTTTACGACCGTACTTTTGGTAAGGTTCAAATCGACATTGGCTCTAAAATTGAATTTGTTGTAGCGGATGGAAGGATTGTATCCATAAATATTGCCTGCATTTTTATAAATAGAACTTTCATTATAAAACGCACCGGATACGTAATACTTGACAATGTCACTACCACCTGTAATATTCAAATTGACACGTTGATTAGCTGCCATATCATCAAATAGGGCATCGAACCAATCGACATTCGGATAGAGGTCCGGATCTGCGTTTGTTCTGTACTTTTCGATGTCTTCTGGCGAATAATATTGACTTCCGTATGCTTCGTTGTATAATTCGGCCCATTCTGCTGAACCTAACATTTGCGGTCGTTTGGTTGGCTGGGTAAAACCGAATTCCGTGCGCACATTGACTTGCGGCTTTCCAACAGAACCCTTTTTGGTCGTAATAAGGATTACACCGTTGGCACCTCGTACACCATATACTGCAGATGCGGATGCGTCTTTCAGAATGGAGAAAGAGGCGATGTCGTCTGTATCTACCAAATCCAAATCGCGTTCGATACCATCGACCAGTACAAGAGGAGTTGATGTACCTTTGAAGGAGGATACGCCTCGGATGTAGAAATCTGCCGCGCTGTTTTTACCTGGTTCACCAGAACGGCTCATGGCAACAATACCTGATAGCTGACCGGCTAATGCATTTGAAATGGACGAACCAGGAACGGTTAGTTTGGTAACGTCCAATGTCGAGATGGCGCCGACTACGCTTTCTTTCTTTTGGCTTCCATAACCTACTACAACAACTTCTTCAAGAACTTCAGTGTCCGGTTGTAGTACAATATCAATCGTTTTTTGTCCTGTTACAGCTACTTCTTGTTTTTTATAGCCGATGTAAGAGAACTCCAATACTCCACCTATACCTTCCACGGTAATAGAGTATTTACCGTTGACGTCAGTCACTGTTCCTGTTGTACTGTTTCTTAAATAAACAGTAGCACCAATGGCGGGTTCATTGGTGTCACCGGTAAGAATGGTACCTGTAATTGTTTGTTTTTGCTGTTGCAGAATTGTTGTGACTGTTTCGCTTCTGCCTATTCCATTTTCCGGAAGTGCGAAAAGTGTACTTGGAGATAATAGCAATGATAGGGCAATACATTTTATGCATTGCTCTTTTCTGCAAAAAAATGGATTCATTTGCACATTGTTGATTTTAAGATTAAACTTTAGTGAGTGATTTTTAGCTGTAGTAGTCTCTTTGTGATATCATAAAGAGAGATTTCCCCTTGTGACGGGATTTTTTAAGGCGTTATTTTTCTCATGCTTAAGACTTTTTTTATATGGTTAACTAAAGTGCTGCAATATCGGAAATTATTTTTGATGCACCAAGTTTTTTCTAAGAAAAAATAAAAAAAAGGTGTTTTATGCATTGTTTTCTTGTAATTATTTGAAATCAATCGTTTTTTAGCTTTCCTTAATTCCGACTTAAGGCTTTCAAAAGCATTATATGTCTTTTGACATGATTTATAAATCTCCGAGAAACGCATAGAAAGATGGCAAATTCATTATACAGGAAGGTCCTACTCCTTAGTCGTGAGTATATAGACGAAGAGTTGTTATAATCTACTTTCGCCATGGTCTACATAAGCTCTGCAACTATCAACTTTAGCCGTCTAAACATTAACTTGAGTTTCATAACTATGAACTTTTGGGAGCTGTAATGATGGCTTGGTTTCACAGGATCAGATCGATTGATGACATTTTTTATGGACAAAATGTTTTTAAGAAAAGGCGGCTGTCTCCAAATTGAGACAGCCGCCTTTTCTATTTATTTGATTTCAAATTCTTCCTTCATGTCTATCTCCTCACCATGGGGGTCGTAGAAAACATATTGTAAAAATGCTAGTTTTTGATCGGGGATCACTTTGATGCCTAATCCGTATTTCATTTGCCATTTACGCTTCATGGATACAAGTCCTTGATTGACGTAAGCGGCTACATACGGGTGGATGTGCAACGAGAATTTCTTTACCTTCAATTTGTTGGCTAAGTAATCAATCTTGTTCTCTAGAGTATCTGTGAATAGGATGGACGATTTTATTTTGCCTTTGCCGAAACAAGTTGGGCAGGTTTCTGTCGTATCAACGTCCATGGCAGGACGCACGCGCTGGCGGGTAATCTGCATCAGTCCGAATTTGCTGAGTGGAAGAATGTTGTGGCGTGCACGGTCCTTTTGCATGTTTTGGCACATGCGTTCGTAAAGCTTCTGCCGGTTCTCGGCTTCGTTCATGTCTATGAAATCGACAACAATAATGCCTCCCATGTCTCGTAATCGTAATTGGCGGGCAAGTTCGTCGGCTGCACCTAAGTTAACTTCCAGTGCATTAGCTTCTTGGCCATTGGCATTTTTGGTGCGGTTGCCACTGTTTACATCTACCACGTGAAGAGCTTCTGTATGTTCAATGATGAGATATGCACCGCTTTTATAAGATACAGTTTTACCAAAGGATGCCTTAATCTGTTTGGTAATGGCAAAGTTGTCGTAGATGGGGAGTTGCCCTTTGTACAGTTTCACGATTCCTGCCCGTTCAGGGGCTATAAGGGTTACGTAATCCTTGATTTCATGATAGACAGCCTCGTTGTTCACGTGGATGCTCTCGAAGGAAGGATTGAACAAGTCGCGCAACAGGCCTACGGCACGACTGGTTTCTTCGTAAATCAGTGTCGGAAATTTGGTGGCCTTCTGTACTTTGATGATGGCTTCTTCCCAATGTTTCAGTAATACTTTAAGCTCTCCGTCCAGCTCGGCAACGCGTTTGCCTTCGGCTACGGTACGTACGATGACGCCGAAGTTTTTGGGCTTAATGCTCATCAGCAACTGCTTGAGGCGTGCGCGTTCTTCGCTCGACTTTATTTTTTGGGATACGGAGACCTTGTCGTTAAAGGGTATCAGTACGAGGTAACGTCCGGCAAAGGATAGCTCGGAGGTTAGTCGCGGACCTTTGGTTGATATGGGCTCCTTGACGATTTGCACCACGACTTCTTGTCCTACCTTGAGTGTATTGGCAATGGTGCCTTCTTTTTCAAGGTCGGGAAGTAGGGTTGCTTTGGTGATAGGGTTGAGTTTTTTTCGGTCGCTTAAAGTTTGCTTTACGTATTTCTCTAAAGAATTGAATTGAGGACCCAGGTCCTGATAATGAAGGAAAGCGTCTTTCTCGTAACCTACGTCCACGAAGCAGGCATTCAGGCCAGGCATCAATTTCCTGACACGGCCCAAATACATGTTGCCCACGGAGAAGGAAATGTTGCGTCCTTCGCTTTGAAGTTCTACCAGTTGCTTGTCTTCAAGCAGGGCGATAGACACTTCTTTGGGCTGTACATCTACAACGAGTTCGCTTGTCACAATAATAATGCTTTTTAAGTTTACAATATACAAAATTTCAGGTAGGATGCAGGAAAGGTTTGTTGTTTCTCATTCTGACCTGTGCTTTGTAAGATCTCATGTTTATTTAAACAAAGAACAAACTCGCGAGACATTTGTTTCGCAAGTTTGTTCTTTATTTTGTCGTTCAGACTAAAAATTACTTTTTGCTTTTATGTCTGTTCTTTCTTAGTCTTTTTTTACGCTTGTGCGTAGACATTTTATGTCTTTTTTTCTTCTTTCCGCTTGGCATAGCTTCAAATTTTTATGGGTTAATACTATTGTTTATTATTTCTTCACTGCTAGTGTGAATGTCTTGGCAGGCTTAAATGCCGGAATATTGTGTTCGGGGATGATGATCGTGGTGTTTTTAGAGATGTTACGAGCAGTCTTCTGTGCTCTTTTCTTCACTATAAAACTTCCGAATCCGCGAAGGTAGACATTCTCATCCTTGGCCAAAGATACTTTGACAGCATCCATGAAGGCCTCAACGGTTGTAAGTACAGTCGTCTTATCAATCCCGGTGTTCTTGGTGATTTCGTTTACAATATCAGCTTTAGTCATTTTTTTCTTAAAAAAAATATTATTACTAATGTTTCCTTAATTTTTTGGACTGCAAATATATAGCTTTTCCGCGTCTCTGAAAAATATATTTCGGACATTTTTCTAAAAAAGTCTTGGGATTAAGTTTTGTTAGGCGGAAAAGCGCTACATTTGTCGGCCGCCTTTTCTGCTTCCTGTGGCTTCGTTGCCATAAAAGGATGCTTTTCGGTGGAGAAAACACTGTTTTAAGAGGAAAGAATGAATGCTTTTTCAAGGATATTGTTAGATTGGTATGCTGAGCACAAGCGTGAACTCCCTTGGCGTGAAACCAAAGATCCCTATCGCATCTGGATTTCAGAGATTATCCTGCAACAGACACGGGTAGCTCAAGGTTATGAATACTTTCAGCGATTCGTAGAGCGTTTCCCTGATCTGGTCGCTTTGGCTGAGGCTGATGAAGATGAAGTTATGAAATACTGGCAAGGATTGGGATATTATTCGCGTGCGCGAAATTTGCATGCTGCTGCCCGTAGTATGAATGGAGTTTTTCCTCGTACTTACGAAGGTGTCCGTGCACTTAAAGGGGTAGGAGACTATACGGCTGCGGCCATTTGCTCCATTGCTTACGATATGCCTTATGCGGTGGTGGATGGTAACGTATACAGGGTACTTTCCCGCTATTTTGGAGTGGAAACTCCGATTGATTCTACTCAGGGGAAGAAGTTGTTTGCTTCATTGGCGCAGGAAATGCTGGACGAAAAGCATGCGGCGCTTTATAACCAAGCCATTATGGATTTTGGAGCCATACAGTGTACTCCTCAATCGCCTTCCTGCATGTTTTGTCCGTTGGCAGATAGTTGCTCAGCATTGGCTACTGGTAAAGTCAATCTTTTGCCGGTAAAGCAACATAAGACAAAAACGACCGACCGTTATTTTACTTATATATATATATGTATAGGTGGACAGATGCTTCTTCGTAAGAGAACGGGTAACGATATCTGGCGCAATTTATATGAGCTGCCATTGATAGAAGCTGATCATCAACTATCTGTAGATGAGTTGTTGCTTGTTCCAGAGCTGGAAGGGCTTGGCACTAATGTGAAACCTGTTGTACGTCCGTTGCAGATGGGGGTTAAGCATGTTCTTTCCCATCAGATTATTCATGCAGATTTTTATGAGATGGTTTTCCCTGCTGATATTCAAGGTTTTTCGGATTATATACGCATTGAACAAGGAGAATGGGAACACTATGCTGTGCCGCGGCTCATCCATCAGTTCTTGGAAAAATATGCGTAAAAGTTTTGTAGATATTTGCACGGTTACATTATTCTGTTTATTTTTGGCAAGCAAATTTAAAAGAAAAAAGTTATGTCAGTCAATAAAGTTATTCTGATTGGAAATGTAGGGAAAGATCCAGAAGTGAGATACTTGGATAGTGGGGTAGCTGTGGCTACTTTTCCTTTAGCTACGTCTGACAGGGCGTATACCTTGGCCAATGGAACTCAAGTTCCTGAACGGACAGAATGGCATAACATCGTTTTATGGCGAGGATTGGCTGAAACGGCTGAGAAATACGTGCACAAAGGCGACAAACTTTACTTGGAAGGAAAAATCCGTACACGTTCGTATGATGATCAGGCTGGTGTGAAACGTTATGTGACCGAGATTTTTGTGGACAGTATGGAGATGCTTTCTCCTAAGGCTGCTGGGGTAGCTCCTCAAGCAACAGTTCAGCCGAATGTACAACAGCAAAGTATACAATCGCAGGTGGCGCCTGCACAAGATAATGGAGCGGATGATTTGCCGTTCTAAGTGTTTAACTAAAAATTACTTCTTTGGACCCGGACGCTTATTTATGCCAGTTGGCAGATGTTTTTAATGGAATAACAGTACATGCACCTACCGTGCCATCCATTGTAGCCATTGTTTTGGCTGGCCTTCTTTTACTTGTATCAGGATTTGCTTCGGCTTCTGAGATTGCTTTCTTTTCGCTCTCTCCAGCCGATTTGAATACGATTGCTGAACACAAACATCCATCTGATTCTAAAATCAGTGATTTATTGTCGGATAGCGAACGTCTGCTCGCTACGATATTAATTACGAACAATTTTGTGAACGTGACTATAATCATGCTTTGCAATTTCTTTTTCATGAATGTCTTCGAGTTTCATTCGCCCATTGCAGAGTTTCTGATTTTGACCGTTATATTAACTTTCTTGCTTTTACTTTTTGGTGAGATCATGCCCAAAATTTATTCGGCTCAGAAGACATTGTCTTTTTGTCGGTTTGCGGCATCGGGTATATCTATGTTTCGTTCAGTGTTCTATCCAATGGAATCGTTGTTGATGCGTTCTTCTTCTTTTCTGAACAAACATGTTTCGCATAAAAATCATAATATATCAGTTGATGAATTGTCTCATGCGTTGGAATTAACGGATAAAACTGAAATATCAGAAGAAAGTAACATTTTGGAAGGGATCATTCGCTTTGGAGGAGAAACAGCTAAAGAAGTGATGACCTCAAGATTGGATGTCGTGGATTTGGATATCCGGACCCCTTTTAAGGATGTGCTGAAATGCATTATAGAAAATGCTTATTCGCGCATACCTGTTTATGCAGAGTCGCGTGACAACATTAAGGGAATTTTATACATAAAAGATTTGTTACCCCATCTGAACAAAGGTGATAATTTCCGTTGGCAATCCCTTATTCGTCCTGCTTATTTTGTTCCTGAGACAAAGATGATTGATGATTTGCTTCGTGATTTCCAAGCCAATAAGATACATATTGCTATTGTCGTAGATGAATTTGGTGGAACATCAGGTATTGTGACGATGGAAGATATCATAGAAGAGATTGTGGGTGAGATACATGATGAATATGATGATGAGGAACGGACATATACCGTGCTCAATGATCATACTTGGATATTTGAGGCCAAGACCTTATTGGCTGATTTTTATAGAATAACGAAGATTGACGAAGCTGAGTTTGAAGAAGTAGCGGGCGATGCTGATACCGTTGCAGGATTATTGCTTGAGTTGAAAGGAGAGTTCCCTGTTTTACATGAGCATGTTTCTTATAAGAACTATGAATTTGAAGTACTTGAGGTAGATAGCCGTCGTATTCTAAAAGTAAAATTTACTGTGAAGGAACCGGTGACTATAGAAATTAAGGAGGATATGTAGTGGCATTGTTTCTGCAACATCAGGGGGAGGATTGCCATTGGGCGGTATGGAAGTTGGAAGAAACATTGGAAGAATTGTTTTCTTTGTTTCCTGATAGTAGAAAATACAGACAAGAAGTCGAAAAGTTTTCTTCTGCCCATCGGCGTTTGGAATGGTGCGCTGTACGTGTTTTGCTCTATACAATACTTGGAGTGGAAAAAGAAATTCGATATCAAGATAGTGGGAAACCTTATTTGGCTGATAAATCGTTTTCTTTAAGTATTTCTCATACTAAAGGGTATGTGGCTGTTATTTTAGGTGATATAAATAAAGAAGTAGGTATTGATATAGAACAATATGGGGAACGTGTGCGTAAAGTGGCTCATAAGTTTGTTCGTGATGATGAGTTGCCAGGAGCTTATGAAGGTACTGATACTTGGGGGATGCTTTTACATTGGTCGGCCAAAGAAGCGGTTTATAAATGTCTGAATATTGATAGTGTGGATTTTCGTGAGCATTTATATATATGTCCGTTTACTGTTTGTTCTGAAGGGACATTTGAACTCGTTGAATATCGAACAGCTGAATGTTGTCATTTCTCGGTACATTATCGTTTGTTCGCAGATTTTGTTCTAACTTATATTTGTTAGTTTTTGGATAGAAGTTGGCAAATATAAAATAAATGTCCGTTCGAAATCGCTTCGCCCGGACATTATTTCATAAACTTTGGCAGAAGTTTACTTGTTTACTTTCTTTGAAGCAGTTTGGATGAATAAAATGAAAGGACAGAAAAGTCCGTGTTCATTAGACTCACCGCTTTTTCCTCGAAAGCAATGATAAAAAGATATGCATGGCAGGTCTTCTGACTTGTTTCTATTATCAGCGGCCTTCCCGGAAAAGATTCCAGTGGCAAATGGTACGTGCTGATAACAATTGTGTGAAACTCACAGCAGCGGGACTGTTCGGGATTTGCACCCGATTCCCTTTTAATCACCTTTTCTGCTTGTAGTGGGAAATAGGCGAACCAATGCAATACAAAGATAGGAGTTTTTTTTGAATCAAATAGTCGTTTAAAGAAATAATTTGAATAGTTTACAATTATCTTTCTTTGGCTAGAGTAAATACAAATTCCAGGCCTCCACCTTGACTGTTTTTTGCAGAGATAGTTCCTCCATGAATCAGTACGGCATTTTTTACGATGGCAAGTCCAAGGCCAGTACCTCCCAATTTGCGTGAACGTCCTTTGTCTACACGGTAGAACCGTTCGAAAAGCCGATTAAGATGTTCGGGGGATACTCCAACTCCTGTGTCGGCAAAGCTGAAGTAGTAGAAGTTTTCGTCTTCGCGGAAACAGCTGATGTGAACATGGATATGCGAACCTGCGTATGCGATGGCATTGTCCATCAGATTACGGAAGATGGAGTAGAGCAGCGAATAGTTGCCGCGGAGCAGGATGTGTGGCTTCAGAGAGTTGACAACAGTAATATCCTTTTCTTCCAATTCGAGCGCTACTTCGTTGACGATGTTTCCCACTAGTAGACTGACATCCACTTTCTCCATGTCGATGAGGTTAGCTGCCTCGTCCATGCGTGTCAGTACAGAAATGTCTCGTAGAAGGCGAGTTAGTCGGTTGCTTTGGGTGTAGCATCGTTCTAAAAAAGTCTGCATTTTTTCTTGCGGAAGATCTTGGGTGCTAAGGATGGTTTCTAAATAGCCTTGTATACTGCTGACAGGGGTTTTTAGTTCGTGAGCAATGTTTTGAGTAAGTTGTCGTTTTAAGCGTATTTGTTCCTCTTCTTGTGTGATATCATTGATGGAAATCTCGAAACTTAGGTCTTGGAATATGATACACTCTACAATAAAAATGCGTCCGTTTTTATTAATGGTGAGAGATATTCTTTTTTCTTCTTTCCCAAGTGGACTGCGGTGAGCTTTACCTATGAAGTCGGTAATTTTCTGAAATTCACATACAGAGAAGATCTCTTCAGTTGTTTCCAAGTTGGAGTCTGATATCAAGTTGCTGTATTGGATAAACAAGTTGTTGACCAATATTTCTTTTTTGTCTTTGGTAAATACACCTAAACCTTCGCGGGATGTCTGAAGGTGTGTGATAAGTTTTTCGCGTTCAATGTAGAGTGCTTCCTTTGTTTCACGCAATCGGCGGTAGATCTGAATGATATGTTGTGATATTTCACCTAATTCGTTATGTGGAAAAGCTGATTGGAGGTCTGTTTCAATTGGCTCGTTCTTATCGGCACGTTTGGCAAACTGGCGTAGTTTGGTGATGGCTGTTCCCAAGCGTGAGGTAAAATGGTAGTAGATGAATATTAGCACAAGAGTGACAGCCAATGTGAACCACAGGTAGTGGCGATCAGCCGCCAGGTGATTGACTAGGTCAATATCGTAAGGCAGTGCCGAACGGATGATGTAGGATCCGAAATCTGTGGCTGAATAAAAATAAGGTACACCTGTAGTTTCCGAAGTGCGTCGCACGTCATGGCCTTTTCTATGTTTCAGTGCTTGTTGTACTTCTGGCCTATCTTGATGATTTTTGGGACTGATGTTGTGTTCGTAACTGTCATACAAAACAACACCTAGTGGATTAATGATGGTGACACGCAATTCTTTGGTTGTGCTTTGACTTATGTAGCTATTAAGCACAGAATTCCATAGGCTGTCAGGGGTTTCTGTCAGTCGAAAGTAGAGGTCTTCATTGAAATCCTGCAATTGCAGGTCGAGCAGTTCTATTTTGTATTCTTTTTCCCGCTGGTATTGGTAAAGGGTAACACTTCCTGCAAATAGCAGGAACAGCAGGAAGACGGATAAGAACAGTTTCCGACTGAATGACAGAAAATGCCGATTTTTATTCGGCTTCGAAGCAGTATCCATATCCCAGGCGTGTTACAATACATTTACCATAATCACCTATTTTCTTGCGCAGGCGTGTGATATTTACGTCGATGGTACGGTCCAGCACGTATACTTCGTCGCTCCATACCTTGTTCAGTATGTCCTCACGCGAGAATACGCGTCCTTTGTTCTGTAATAATAAGAGCAAGATTTCAAATTCCTTTTTAGTTAACGGAGCTTCTTCTCCGTTAATACATACTTTCTTTTTGACGATGTCAAGTACCAGTGATTTGTATACTAGCTGTTCAGGTATACGTTCCGTTTCTTGTGAACTAGTACGGCGTAACACGGCTTTGACACGTGCTGTTACTTCACGTAGTGAGAAGGGTTTTGATATGTAGTCATCGGCTCCTAAATTGAATCCTGTGACTGTATCGTTTTCCGTATCTTTAGCTGTGATGAAGATGATGGGGATTTGGGCAGTCTTTTTGTCTTGTTTTAGCATACGTGCCATTTTGAAGCCGGATATTTCACCCATCATTACATCTAACAAGAGTAAGTTGTAGTGACTGATGTCCATTTGCAGGGCTTCTTCTGCAGAGTTTGCCGTATCCACTTCGTAACCTTCGTTTTCGAGGTTGAACTTCAAAATCTCGCACAAGTCTTCTTCGTCATCGACGACCAATATCCGATAGTTGTTCATCTCTTCTTCAATTTTAGTAAGGTATGGTTTTGCAAAAATATGTTTTTATTCTTTTGATGCGGCAAAGTTGAGGCATTTTTATTACGGAAACATGAAACAGATGTTACAATGTTGTTACAAGCCTTCTTGGAGATTGATAGTGAATTTTTAATTCTTAAACGATGATCCGTAAGGAACAATTTGTCGCTATCTGTGTTCTTTTATTTGCATGGAAAGCTTTATCTTTGTTTGTTCTTAAGTTGAGATAATGTATGAAGAAATTTATTTGTATAGATTGGCATCGCTTGTTTACGAGCCGTTGGTGTTTTGGGATATGTCTCGGGGCCGTGATTGTGGTGTCAGTAGTAGCTTTTTGGTTGAATGGTATTCCTTTCCGTGCGGGGTTTGAAATAGTTGATGATTTGGGAGGAAATGTTTTCCCTTCGAGTATTTTGTCGGTGGCCACTACCGATGCGCAGGTCATTGTGCCTTCCGACTCCGTGTATGTGGGCAACCCGAAGTCGTGCATTGCGGTCCGCCTGCGTTCGGGGCGCAGCTACACGCGTGTCCGTATCGAAGTGGCCGAGACACCGTTCTTCTCCCGTTCGGTGTCCGAGTTTGTGTTGCCCCGTCCGCGTACCGAGTACATTATCTATCCTGATATCATCTGGAACTACGAGGCCTTGAAGGCCAACGAACAGGCCGAACCAATCAGTGTGGCCGTTACGGTGGAGGTGAACGGCAAGGCGTTGGGGCAGAAGGTGCGTACCTTCTCCGTGCGAAGTATCAATGAGTGTCTGTTGGGTTACGTCACCAATGGTACCAAGTTCCACGATACGGGCATTTTCTTTGCCGCCTACGTCAACGAGGAAAATCCGATGATAGATCGTCTGCTCCGCGAGGCGCTCAACACGCGCATCGTCAACCGCTTCCTGGGCTATCAGGGCGGGAAGGCGGAGGCGGTAGACAAGCAGGTGTATGCCTTGTGGAACGTATTGCAGAAGCGTAACTTCCGCTACAGCTCGGTATCGAATACCAGTCTTTCGAGCAACATTGTCTTTTCCCAGCGGGTACGTACTTTCGACGATGCGTTGGAGTCGTCTCAGATTAATTGCGTGGACGGCAGCGTCTTGTTCGCTTCCCTGTTGCGTGCCATCAACATCGAGCCGATACTGGTGCGCATACCCGGCCACATGTTTGTGGGCTACTATACCGACAGCCAGCACAAGGACATGAACTTTCTCGAGACGACGATGATAGGAGATGTTGACCTGGGCGATTTTTTCCCCGATGAGCAGCTAGACTCCACGATGGTGGGCAAGTCGCAGAACCAGATGTCGCGCATCACGTTCGACAAGTCGAAAGAGTATGCCAACAAAAAGTACCGTCAGCACGAGGAGGGCATCCACTCGGGTAAGCTGAACTACATGTTTTTGGAAATATCGAAGGAAGTGCGCAGGAAGATACAGCCCATCGGCAAATAAGGCTTGTTTTTGTACCTGCCGCTTGCAAATCATCGCCGGGAGTGTTACCTTTGCGAAGTTAAGTCAGAGTCAACGATATGGAATCATTCAAGAAGTATATTTCTCCGGGTGCGTGGTTTTCCATGGAATACCCGGCCGTGTGGAGCGAATTCGAAGACAGCGAAGGCTCGTTCCTGTTCTACAATCCCGACGAGTGGACGGGTAATTTCCGCATTTCGGCCTATCGGGGCAATACGGCTGATTACGGGCGTGAGTCCGTACGGCAGGAGCTGAAGGAGAACGCTTCGGCTGTACGGGTACGTGTGGGTGCGTTGGATTGTGCCTATAGCAAGGAGATGTTTGAGGAAGGCGGCGAATACTATACGTCGCACATCTGGATTACGGGTGTGGACGATGTGGTTTTTGAGTGCTCGTTCACCGTGCGCAAGGGTGAATCCGTGGCCGAGGCCGAGCGGGTGATTGCTTCCCTGCAGGTGCGTAAGCCGGGCGTGAAGTATCCTGCCGAGCTCATCCCCGTCCGTCTCTCCGAAATCTATCAGATAGACGAAGCCTACGAATGGGTGGAGAAGACGGTGAAAGACCTGCTGAAGAAGGACTTCCAGGGTGTGGAAGAAGACGTGGAAAGCATGCAGCAGGTGGTGGACCGCGGCGTGATAGGCCCCAAGAAGAAAGACCAGTGGCTGGCACTGGGCATCACCCTCTGCGTCATCATGGCCAACGAAGTGGACGGGCTGGAGTGGCGTACGCTGATAGACGGCAACCGCGAGATCCCCGTATTGCTCAACACCGCGACCGGCCAATGGACAGATCCCATGAAACTGGCGTGGAGCAAGGTGAAGGCCGGCGAGAAGGTCAACCTGGCGGAAGCCTATTGCAATGCTTGATAATTCTTCATTTTTCATTCTTCATTCTTCATTTAAACCAATGTCTCCCATACTGCAAGTAGAAAATCTCACCAAGTCGTTCGGCGACCTGGTCTTGTTTGAAAATATATCCTTCGGCCTGGCCGAAGGCCAACGTGTCGGACTGATTGCCAAGAACGGAAGCGGCAAGTCCACCCTGCTCAACATCCTCTCGGGAAAGGAGGGTTACGACGAGGGAAAGATATCCTTTCGCCGAGATCTTCGTGTGGGCTATCTTGAACAAAGTCCCTCGTATCCCGAAGAACTGACCGTACTCGAAGCCTGTTTCCATCATGGCAACACGACCGTGGACCTCATCAAGGACTACGAGCACTGCATGGAGACCGAAGGCCATCCCGGCCTGGACGAGCTGCTCGTGCGCATGGACCACGAGAAGGCGTGGGACTACGAGCAGAAGGCCAAGCAGATACTTTCCCAACTGAAGATACGTGACTTCAACCAACAGGTGAAGCACCTCTCCGGCGGGCAGCTGAAGCGTGTGGCGCTGGCCAACACCCTCATTACCGAGCCCGACCTCCTCATACTCGACGAGCCCACCAACCACCTCGACCTCGACATGACCGAGTGGCTGGAAGAATACCTGCGCCGCACCAACCTTACCCTGCTCATGGTGACGCACGACCGCTACTTCCTCGACCGTGTCTGCTCCGAAATCATCGAGATAGACAACCGCACGATTTATTCCTACAAGGGAAACTACAGCTACTACCTGGAGAAGCGGCAGGAGCGCATCGACGCCAGGACGGTGGAGGTGGAGCGTGCCAACAACCTGTACCGTACCGAGCTGGAGTGGATGCGCCGCATGCCCCAGGCCCGCGGCCATAAGGCCCGCTACCGCGAGGAGGCCTTCTACGAACTGGAGAAGGTGGCCAAGCAGCGCTTCCACGACGCCAACGTGAAGCTCGACGTCAAGGCTTCCTACATCGGCAACAAGATATTCGAGGCCGACCACCTGTGCAAGGCTTTCGGCGACCTAAAGATATTGGACGATTTCTCCTACATCTTCGCTCGCTACGAGAAGATGGGCATCGTGGGCAACAACGGAACGGGCAAGTCAACCTTCATCAAGATACTGATGGGGCTGGTGAAGCCCGACAGCGGCACGCTGGACATCGGCGAGACCGTCCGTTTCGGCTACTATTCGCAGGACGGACTTCTGTTCAACGAGCAGATGAAGGTCATTGACGTGGTGCAGGACATTGCCGAGGTTATCGAGCTGGGTAACGGCCGTCGGCTCACCGCCTCGCAATTCCTCCAGCACTTCCTCTTCACGCCCGAGACGCAGCACAGCTACGTCTACAAGCTGAGCGGAGGCGAACGCCGCCGTCTCTACCTCTGTACGGTGCTGATGCGCAACCCCAACTTCCTCGTGCTGGACGAGCCCACCAACGACCTCGACATCGTCACCCTCCAGGTGCTCGAAGAATATCTGCAAGGCTTCAAGGGATGCGTCATCGTCGTCAGCCACGACCGCTACTTCATGGACAAGGTGGTGGACCATCTGCTGGTGTTCAACGGCGGGGGCGACATCCGCGACTTCCCCGGCAACTACACGCAGTACCGCGAATGGAAGGAGGCCAAGGCACGCCACGACAAGGAGCAGCAGGCGGCCGCCAAACCGCAGGCTGCCGCAAAGCCCGCCCGCACCCGTCAGGACGAGAAACGCCGCATGAGTTTCAAGGAACGCCGCGAGTTCGAGCAGCTCGAGAAGGAGATTGCCGAGCTCGAAGCCGAGAAGAAGGCCATCGAGGATGCCTTGTGCAGCGGCACGCTTTCGGTGGATGAGCTGACGGAGAAGTCGCGTCGCCTGCCGCAGCTGACGGACCTGATTGACGAAAAGACAATGCGATGGTTGGAATTGAGCGAAATGGAATAAGTATGGAAGGAAGAAGTAACTACCACAGCCACTCCCTCTACTGCGACGGCCGCGCCGGCATGGAGGACTTCGTTCGCTTTGCCGTGAGCCGGGGCTTCACGTCCTACGGCTTCTCGTCGCACGCCCCGCTACCTTTCCCCACGGCGTGGACCATGGAGTGGGACCGCATGGACGACTACCTGGCCGAGTTCCGCCGCCTCAAGGAGAAATATGCCGGGCGCATCGAGTTGTACCTCGGGCTGGAGATTGACTACCTGAACGAGGAGAGCCATCCCGCCATCGAACGTTTCCGCCGCCTGCCGCTGGACTACCGCATCGGCTCCGTCCACCTGCTCTACGACGACGAGGGCCGCGTGGTGGACGCCGACTTGCCTGCCGATAAGTTCCGTCAGATGGTGGACCGACATTTCCACGGCGACGTGGAGCGCGTCGTGCGCCTCTACTACGAGCGCTCGCGGCGCATGGTGGAGCTGGGTGGCTTCGACATCGTGGGCCACGCCGACAAGGTGCACTACAACGCCGCCTGTTGCCGGCCGGGCATCCTGGACGAGCCGTGGTACGACCGCCTCGTGTGCGACTACTTCGCCGAAATTGCCCGCCGCGGCTATCAGATGGAAATCAACACGAAGGCCTACGAGGAGTTGGGCGTTTTCTATCCCGACGTGCGCTACTTCCCGCTGCTACGCGAGCTGGGCGTCCGCATGCAGGTGAACAGCGACGCGCACTATCCCGAGCGTATCGCCAGCGGCATGTCCGAGGCGTTCCGCGCCCTGCGCCGGGCGGGCTTCATGTCCGTCATGCAGTTGCAGGCGGGGCGTTGGGTCGAGCGGGAAATCAGATAGAGTTCCGACCTGCGAAAACGTCCCGACGCCGCGGGGAAGGAATCGCGGCTTGCGAAAGCTTCCCGACGGCGTGGGGACGAAATCTCCGGCCTGCGAAAGCCGGCTTAGGGCGTCTTCAGCAGGAATTCGTCGATGGCCTTCTTGTACGTGGCCTTGTCGGCGGCGCCGCGCATCAGCTGCGGCTGCTCCTTCAGGGGGATGAGTACGAAGAGGGGAATGCTGGTGGCGTTGAACAGGGCGGCGAGCTCCTGCTCCTTGTCCACGTTCACCTTGTAGATGGTGATTTTCCCGGCATATTCCTTGGCCAGTTCCTTCATGATGGGAGCCACCTTGCGGCAAGGCCCGCACCAGTCGGCGTAGAGGTCGATGATGGCGGGTTTGTCTCCCTTGTATTTCCATTCCTTGCTGTTCTCATAGTCGAACACCTTGTCGATGAACATGGCCTTGTCCATCACAATCACCTCCTGGGCGTGGCCGAGGAGGGCGGTGGCCGCGAGGGCCAGGGTAAGCAATAACTTCCTCATGTTAATGGAGAATTGAAAATTGAAAATTGATAATGGATAATTAATACCTCATGCCTGGCTCTCGATGAGTTCTACCAGCTCATTGCTCTGCACCACGCCCGACTGCCGCCACACCTGCTGTCCGCCCTTGAAGAGCATCAGCGTGGGGACGGCCTGAATCTGGTATTTCATGGCCAGTGCCTGCTGTTCGTCCACGTCTATCTTGACGATGCGCGCTTTGTTGCCCACGCGGGCCTTGACGTTCTCCAGTATGGGGTGCATCATCTTGCAGGGGCCGCACCACGTGGCGTAGAAGTCTACCAGTACGGGCTCTGCGGTATTGTTGATCAGTTCTGCAAATTTTTCCATAATCGTATTTTGTTAGTGGGTTGATACTGTTATGTACTAACAAACCTTGCGTCGTTTTGGTTCACTCTACGATGCTCAGCTCGTCGATGAGGTGCGAGGCACCGGCATACTTCTCGATGATGAAGAGCGTGTAGCGGATGTCCACGCAGGCGGCGCGCTGCGACGAGGGGCGGAAGGCGATGTCGCCCGTCAGGCCTTCGTAGTTGCGGTCGAAGGCGGTACCGATGAGCTCGCCGCGGGCGTTGAACACGGGGCTGCCCGAGTTTCCGCCGGTGTTGTCCGTGTCCACGATGAAGCACACGGGCATCCGTCCGTCCTCGAGGGCATAGCGGCCGAAGTCTTTCGCCTGCCAGAGCTGCTTCAGCTTGTCGGGCACTACGAACTCCCAGTTCGTCGGGTCCTCCTTCTGCATCACGCCGTCCAGCGTCGTCTGGTAGTCGTAGACGGCTCCGTCGGCGGGTTCGTAGGAGGCCACCTTGCCGTAGGTCAGTCGCAGGGTGGAGTTGGCGTCGGGATAGATGGGCTGTCCCTGGGCCTGGCGCAGGTCCGTCATGCCCTTGACCCACGTCTTGTGGGCGGCGTTGTAGTCGCGGTTGGCGTCCATCATGGCGATGGCCGTCTGCAGCAGGCCGTCGGTGATGGAGTACTTGAAGAGCACCATCCAGTCGCTGGTCACTTTGTAGAGCTTGGGCTTGCGGATGAACTTGTCGAAGTTCTCGCGGCTGCCGAAGATGGAGTACTTGAAGCAGGCGTCGATGAAGGCGTCCGTATCACCCTTGAAGCGCTTGTCGATGACCTGGAAGATGCCGATGCGTTGGTCGGCGGGGATGTACTTGGCATACGTGCGCAGCATCTCCTTGCCCACGAGCTTCTCCACTTCAGGATAGGGGACAGAGGCGAAATATTTGTCGGCTGTCTGGCGCAGACTGTCCGTGGCGGCCTGGATGGCTGCCTTGTCCTTGCTCTTGAGGGCGGTGACGAGGGCGGTGGTGCTGGGGATGCGCATGAAGTCGAGTGCCGTGACCAGTGCCTCCTGGATGGCCTGCTGGTGGTAGAGGGCGGGGCGGCGCTTCTGCACGATGGCGCGGATACGGTCGAAGGCGGCCTGATAGGTCGTGTCGCCCAGCTCGCGTCCGCGTTGCAGCAGGGCTTCCTGCTGGGCACGCTTGGTGTCGAGCACGTGGAGGCGCACGAGGCCTTCGTTCATGCCGATGGCGTTCTTCCAGTAGTTGGCGCTGGAGGCGTACTTGCTGGCGTAGTGGATGCGCACGGCATCATCCCGCAGCATCTGTTCCATGAGGACGCGCTGGCGGGCGTCGCGCACGTGATGGCGCATGAAGTTGGTGGTCTGCATCCGCTCCTCCACTTCGTCGGCTATCATGTAGCGCCAGTTGCGGCCGGGGAAGCCCATGACGAAGGCAAAGTCGCCCTCCTTGTAGCCGCGGAGGCTGATGTTGAGGTGCTTCTTCACGCGCAGGGGCACGTTGTTCGGGCTGTAGGCGGCGGGGCGTCCGTCGCGGTCGGCGTAGATGCGGAACAGGGAGAAGTCGCCCGTGTGGCGGGGCCACATCCAGTTGTCCGTGTCGGCGCCGAACTTTCCGATGCTCGACGGCGGCGCACCCACCATGCGGATGTCACTGTATTCGGTCTTCACGAAGAGGTAGTAGCGGTTGCCGCCGTAGAAGGCTTTCAGTTCGGCTTTGCCGCCCTCGCCGAGGGCGATGTTCTGTTCTTTTAGGAATCGTTCGCACACCTGGGCAAGATATTTGGGCGAGAGGTAGTTGGTGCCCTGCGGGTCGGCGTCCTTGGCCAGCTGCTGCCGTACGTAGTCCGTCACGTCGAGGATGCGGTCGATGAAGGTCATGGTGAGTCCCTTGCAGGGTAGCTCCTCCTGCCGGCTCATGGCCCAAAAGCCGTCCGTCAGGTAGTCGTGCTCTACGCTGGAGTGCTGCTGGATAGCGCTGTAGCCACAGTGGTGGTTGGTCAGCACCAGGCCTTCGGCCGAGATGACCTCGCCCGTGCAGCCTCCGCCGAAGTGAACGACGGCGTCCTTCAGGGCAATACCTTCGGGGTTGTAAATGGAGTCGGCTGGCAGCAGCAGGCCCAGTTCCTGCATGGCTGCCTCGTTTTGCCGTTTCAAGTCGGTCAGCATCCACATGCCTTCGTCGGCCGGGGCGGGGAGTGTCAGGGCAGTCAGAGCTGCCGCAAATAACAGTCTTTTCATATATATAGATGGGGGTTAAAGTGAAAAAATAGGCACGGATTTCGCGGAAGTTTCACGGCCGTTTTGATTTCTCTCCGTGATAATCCGTGTAATCCGTGCTTTGTTATTTTATTATTCCACGATGGTCATCTCGTCAATGAGGTGCCCGCAGCCGCCCAGCTTGTCGAGGATGAAGAGCATGTAGCGGATGTCGAGTGCGATACAACGCTGCAGGTTGTTGTCGAAGTTGATGTCACCGCTCAGCGATTCCCAGTTGCCGTCGAAAGCACAGCCGATGAGGCGTCCTTCACCGTCGATGACGGGCGAGCCGGAGTTACCACCGGTTATGTCGTTTGTCGTCAGGAAGCATACGGGCATGGTGCCGTCGGCCATGGCATAGCGTCCGAAGTCCTTCTTCTGGATGAGTTCCTTCAGCTTGGCCGGAACCACGAACTCGGGGTTCTCGGGATCTTCTTTCTCGAGGATACCGTCGGTAGTGGTAAAATACTTGTAGTGTACGCCGTCTTTCGGATTGTAGGACTTCACGTTGCCATAAGTCAGGCGGATGGTGAAGTTAGCGTCGGGATAGGAAGGCACGGGCTGTTTCATCTCGCCCAGTCCGCGGATGTAAGCCTTATGTAGCAGCTCGATTTCTTGTGCGTACTGGTTGTATTCGGCAGCGGCTTCTTTCAGCTTGTCCAGCTTGGTGCGGCTGAAGTTGGTGGCCAGGTCACGGTCGATGGCCTTTACGCTAGGCTTCTTCAGGAACTTGTCCAAGTTGGCGCGGCTGCCCATGATAGAGGTATCGAAGAGGTCGTCTACGTAGGCGTTATAGTCGCCCTTATATTCCTTCTCAATGGTCTGGTAGAAGGCGGGTAGTTCTTCGGGTGTCAGAGCCTTGGCAAGTGCGGGCAAAATGGCTTTGGCAACGGCGCGATCCACCTGCTGGTCGTAATCCTTGTTGTGGATTCTTTCGTACACTTCTTCCAGCTGCTTCTTGGTGGCTTGGAGCAGGGAGTCGTTCTTTGTCTCGATGGCTTCCTTCATCTTGTCCATCAGCGCAGGCGGGCAGCCGAACTCGATGGCTCCGCTCAGAGCCTCACTAGTGTACTCCAGGCGGCGCAGTGAGGGAGACATCTTCTCCACGAGGGTGTCTATCTTTTCTACCACGCCTTCGTATTCGGGCTTGCCTTGGGCGAAGGAGGCGAAGCGTTTCTCTTGTTCAGCCTTGGTGGCGAGCACGGCGTTGTCCACGATAGCCTTGTTCATGCCAATGGAGTTCTTCCAGTAGTTGCTGCTACCAGCGAACTTGTTGGCATACTGGATACGGGTCTTGTCACTCTGGCGCATGTACTTCTTCAGTACGTCGAGGTAAACGGTACGCATGTCGATCATGGCTTGGTTGACGGCGGTCATACGTTGGCGTACTTCGCTTTGTGTGAGGTAACGTTCGGTAGAACCGGGGAAGCCCATGATCATGGCATAGTCACCTTCGTTAAGTCCCTTCAGCGAGATGGAAAGATACTTCGGGGTCTTCAAGGGTACATTGTCAGCGCTGTATTCGGCAGGCTCTCCGTTCTTGTCAGCATAGATGCGGAACATAGAGAAATCGCCTGTATGACGGGGCCACATCCAGTTGTCCGTCTCGCCGCCGAATTTGCCTACGCTCGAGGGCGGAGCAGCCACCATGCGCACGTCGCTATAGACCTTATAATAGAAAAGGTAATACTTGTTTCCGGCGTAGAAAGGCAGAGCGCGTACTTCGATGCCGGGTTTGCCCTTGAGGTCGCTCTTCTCCAGTTCTTCCTTGGCCAGCTTGCCGAGGAACTTGTTGGTCATGGCTTCGTATTCGTCCACTTCACCGGCCTTTACTTTGGCGTTCACCAGGTCGGTGATGTCTACGATACGATGCACAAAGCGGAACTTCAGTCCCGGCGTAGGCAGTTCCTCGGCACGGCTCTTGGCCCAGAAGCCGTCGGTCAGGTAGTCGTGCTCCACGCTGGAGTGCTGCTGGATGGAGGCATATCCGCAGTGGTGGTTGGTCAGGATGAGGCCTTCGGGAGAGATGATTTCACCGGTACATCCTCCGCCGAAGATGCCGACGGCATCCTTCAGCGATACGCCATTGGGGTTATAGAGGTCGTCGGCTTCCAGCTTCAGACCCTGTTTCTTCATCATATCGATGGAATTCTGCTGCTTCATCAGCTGAAGCAGCCACATGCCTTCGTCGGCCTGCGCCGAGAAGGTGAATGCTGCGGCGAGAGCCGCAACAAGGTACTTCTTGATTTTCATGTATGTCACTTAAATTAGTAATGATTTATTTGTTGTTGTTTCTTTATAAAGTCTTTACTGAGGCATGGGCAACTTGCCTTCGCGGATGGCATCCATCACGTTGGCAGGCGCGCGCTGGGCCAGGTACTCCTTTTTCATGAAGTCCATGTAGGGAGCCACATGATTGAAGAACTGTCGGTAGCCGGCACAGAGGTAGTTGAGGCCTGGTTCGCCGTCAGTCGTGCGGGCAAAACGGTTCTTGGGACAGTCGCCGTTGCAGGCGAAGAGCCATTCACACTCTTTGCATTGGTGAGGCAGGGAGTCGTATTTGGCCTGGCCGAAGCGTTGCTGGCGTTCACTGTACATCATCTCCACCAGTGTCTGTTGGTAGATGTTGCCCAGCTTGTATTCGGGGAAGACGAAGTGGTCGCATGCATAGACGTCACCGTTGAATTCCATTACGCCGGCATGGCCACATGTCCGTGCCATGGAGCATACGCCGGGCTGTTCGCCTACCCAATTGGCCAGTGTGGAGTCGAAGATCTGGATGTAGTACGTGCCCACATCTTCTTTGACCCACAGATCGAACAGGCGGCAGAGGAAGTTACCCCATTGTTCGGGGCTGACAGAGAAGTCGGCCAGTGGCGCGTTATCGCCATCGGCCAGCGAAGCCAGGTGGCGTCCGTCACCGTGGGGCAGGATACGTTCTACAATAGGAGCGAACTGGATGTAATGGCATCCCAGATCCTTGAAGAAGCGGTAAAACTCCTCGGGATAGTCGGCGTTGTATTCGTTCACCACTGCCATGCCGTTCCATTCCACGCCGTGCTTCTTCAGCAGATTGATGCCTTGCATCACTTTGTGGAATGAGGGGCGTCCCTGTTTGTTCTTGCGGTACTCGTCGTGGAATTCCTGCGGGCCGTCGATGGAAACCCCCACCAGCCAGTTGTTCTCCTTGAAAAACTGGCACCACTCGTCGGTGAGTAGTGTACCGTTGGTCTGTATGCAATTGTCGATGGTACGTCCGTTGGCATATTTTTTCTGAAGCTCCATGGCCCGTTTATAAAAAGACAGAGGGCGCATCAACGTTTCTCCACCGTGCCAGGTGAAGAGCACCTGCGGCATGGTCTGTGAGTTGATGTATTCTTCGATGAACTTCTCCAGCAATTCCTCGCTCATCACGTGCTTGGGATTTTCTTTGTACAGCTTGGCCTTCTCCAGGTAGTAGCAATAGTCGCATGCAAGGTTGCATACGGCTCCTACAGGCTTTAGCATCACGTAGAGCGGTTTGGCAAAGGGTGCGTAGGTAGACATGTCTGTATCTTGTAGCTTTTGATTAATTTATGTGCAAAAATACGTAAAGCAAATGAAAATACGTTTTTTGCCTCTTCCTTTATAAGGATTATTAATACCTTTGCGGCGTGAAAATCCTAAATACATTTCTTACATGGACATGAACAAGATGTGTGTTAATTGCACTATCCCTTTGATGCTGTTGCTTGTGCTTTTTACTTCTTGTAGCAAGCGCTATAAGATAGAAGGAAAATCTTCTGTAACGAGTTTGGATGGCAAAATGCTATATTTGAAGTCTTTGCAGGAGGGTGATTGGGTGACAGTTGATTCGGCAGAAGTAATCCATGGTCTGTTTAAGATGAAGGGGCCTGCCGACAGTGTCAGGATGGTAACTCTCTATATGGGTGATGAAGGCTTGATGCCGCTGGTTCTTGAAAATGGACATATTCGCGTTAACATTGCAAATACGCAGATGGAGGCGAGTGGTACTCCTTTGAATGACAGGCTTTATGAATTTATTGATAAGCGTAATTCAATGGAGTTGGCTGTCGAGGAAGTAGAGCGTAAAGAAGCACGTATGGTTCTTGACGGTGTGGCTCTGGACGACATACATGGACAGTTGGAGCAAGAAGCCGATTCGCTGATACGCGTGATGGATACTTACGTGAAAGGTTTTATTGTGGATAATTTCGAGAATGTTCTGGGTCCCAGTGTCTTTATGATGATGTGCAGTACTTTACCCTATCCGGTGATGACTCCAGCTGTTGAAGAGATTATGAAGGAGGCTCCCCTTTCGTTTAAGGAGCATGTGTTGGTGAAGGATTTCATATCCAAGGCCAAAGAGAACATGAAACTGCTTGAAGAGCAAAAACGTTTGCGTCAGAACGTTGCCTCCACGCAGCCTTGAGCGCAGCAAGTCCGTATACTTAAGAAAGAGAGTGAATTCTAAGGCTCAGACGAGTTAGAATTCACTCTCTTTCTGTATATCTATGTCTTCTTAATCTGTTGTGGCCTCTCACTTTAATACAGTGCTTTATGACCCTCTGACGAAGCACTGTATGAGGGGCTGACGAAGCACTGCATGAGACCCTGATGAAGCACTGTGTTATAAGGTTATAAAGCACTGTGTTGAAATGGTAGGAAATTTTCGTGTTGGCTTCGATTAATAGACTATCGGTCCTGATCGTCGTTTTGCACCATGCCTTTGTACTTTTCGGGTAGGGCGCTTTCTACGGCAGCATAGGCTTCGGTCATGGTTGCTTTCACGTTTTCAGGCCCCTTACACTTGGGTGGAATGGGTTCGTGGATGGTCAGTGTGAGGCTGTGGCGGTGTATCCACTTGCCTGTGCGGGGCAGGATTTCAAAGGAACCGTCAATCGTGACAGGCACTACGGCTAGTTGTAGGTCGTCGGCCAGCTGGAAAGCACCGCGCTTGAAGTAACCCATATGGCCTGTGAACGTGCGTGCACCTTCAGGAAAAACGACGAGTGACACCCCATCTTTCAGCGACGCTTCGGCTTTACGCATCATAGCAACCATCTTTTTCGGATTGCCGCGTTCCACGAAGATGTGGCCCGCGCTTTCGCAAGCTTTGCCTACGAACGGAATCTTCCGCAAGCTCTTCTTCATCATCCACTTGAAGTTACGTCCCAGGAAACCGTAGATGAGAAAAATGTCGAAAGCGCCTTGATGGTTGGGGACGAAGACATAGGAAGTATGTTTATGTAGTTTCTCGCGTCCCACTACATGAACAGGAATCAGTAAGAGGTAACATGTTAGCTGTGACCATATCTTACCGGGATAGTAACCCCAGATGTGTGCTCCACCCAGTAGTGAACCGATGATGGTGACCAAAGCTGTCAGGATGGTCAATACTAGGAATAGGGGGACTGCAATGCAAATCTGATAGATGTAGTAGAGAAACTTCATAATACTGGCTATTTTTCGGGACAAAGATAATAATTTTTACAGCTTCCCCGTTTCTCTTTACCCTTTTTTCTTCTTTAGCGTGATGACGGTAATCTCAGGCCAGGCACCGAAGCGGAATGGGAGTCCGACGTAGCCGATACCCACGTTAACGTAGAGTGCTCGTGCCCCTTCGTAGTACATGCCCGACCATTCCGGGTATTTCAGTGACGAAAGCGAGCGACCGAAGAAGGTCATCTGCATGGCGTGTGTATGCCCGGCCAGCATCAGGTCGATGTCCGATTCTGGCAGTACTTCGCGTCGCCAATGTGTGGGGTTATGACTCAGTAGGATACTGAACATTCCTTCCGTACCATGGGTGGCTTGTGACAGGTCGGCATGTTGAGGGAAAGGTGGCTCACCATCGTTTTCTACACCAATAAGGGCAATACTGTCTCCTTTGTGGTGTAGAATAACGTAGCTATTATCCAATAATTGCCAGCCCATAGCCTTCTGCTCATTCCGCAGGTATTGCAAGTTATCTGCTTCTTCATGACTGTTTTTCCAGTGATAGTAAGTGCCGTAGTCGTGATTGCCTAGAACAGAGTAAACACCGTCAGAGGCTTTCAGGCGCGATAGGATTGGACGGAAAGCGTCCAGCTCGTGGCTCTGTTGATTCACCAAGTCTCCTGTAAAGACAATGAGGTCGGCTTGCTGGCTGTTGGTTAATTCCACCAGTTTCTCTATGGCTGTGGGGTGACCCTGCCAACTGCCGATATGGATGTCCGACAATTGGGCGATGCGATAGCCGTCGAAGCCTTCGGGCAGGCGGTCCGATTCATAGGTTACTTCCTTTACTTCGAAACGTGTGATGCCTGCTGTGGCACCATAAATCACATTGACGAAACTTACAATGCCAAGTACCAAGCCTAGAATGGTGAACGGTGCACGATGAACTATAAAAGGAGCCCGAGGCTTGCGAAACGGTGTGTGTAGTACGACAGCTGACAAACAGCGTCCTATACCGCGACATAGTATGCCGAGCAGTGAGCAAAGCATGAACAGTATTTTGGGTACGGCCAGGGCCATGACGGCAATAGCCAGGCGGCCGATGGCTTGTGGATGATGAGCCAGAGCATTGTCGCCTGTCAGGTAGATAAGATACAGGTATAGCAGAACCAGGGTAGCGGAGGGTAGCCAATAGGCAGCACGCCGTACGAAGTTTTTCGTTCGCCGTACAATGTACACTAAATAGATGTATAGATCCGGTAGAAGTAAAGCAAGAAGTAGGATTAATGTGATTCGATGCATATGTCTTTCAAGTCTTCAATGTCTTTCTTAATTTGATTCAGATGTTTGTAGATGAGCTTTTGGTAGAGCAACCAGATGACAGTGGCTTCAAACAGTATGAAGACGCCGATGATGACTGCTTGTATGAGGGTCGGCAGGTGATAGAACTCCATGGCCCAATAATAGATACCTCCGAAGAGCAGTACCCAAAGGCTGATGGCAGCTACTTCCTGGCGTGTCCACAGACGCAACTTGACGATACGTCGGCTCACTTCAGCAATAGGCAGCAGATCGACACGCGTCTGTTGCATATAGCGGTAGGTGCGCCAGTCCCAGCTACCACCTGCTATTAGTGTCACAGCTAGAAAAATAAGCACGACTTGTAGTTTGGTACGTGTGTCTGTATTGTCAATTAACGAAGGAAGCAGCAGGCAGATGGTTCCAATAGCTATCAGGATGAACAGACCGATACAGAGCGAAATTCGTTGCAGACTCATGAGATTGCCCAGCTTTCGTTCTGCTTTATGTTTGTAGCAGGCAATGAGTTCTGTCACTCGTTCTTCAGTGGTAATATCCCGGTTTTGCAGATGCTTGTCCAACGTCTGCCATGATTTCTTCAATTCCTCCAGTTCCATATCATTCCTCCTTCTTCATTTTTCTCAGTTTCTCCTTGATGCGATTCAGTTTTGTAGCTACGTTCGTTACGGTCAGTCCGGTAATCTCACTGATTTCTTCGTAACTCTTTTCTTCAAGATAAAGTAGGATAATGGATTTCTCCAATTGTCCCAGCCGATTGATCATGCGATACAGTTGTCGCAACATAGCCTGCGTCTCGTCCCATTCTTCACTGCGGTCTGCTTCGGCAGGTGTCAGCGACACGATTTCGGGAATGTTTTTCTCTTTTCGCATAAAGCTGATGCAGGTGTTTAGCGAGATACGGTAGATCCATGTGGATAGTTTGCATTCACGACGGAACTTAGGAAAAGCTTTCCATAAGTTCAGTACCACCTCTTGATACAGATCGTTGAATGGCGCGTTGGGAGTGGCATATAAATAGCACACTTTATAGATGACGCGTTCATATTCTTTGATCAGAGCAACAAACTCTTGTTCTGTTTTATCCATAACTCTTGTGGGGTGGCTTTTTATGATATTGGTCGTCTGCTGGGATAGAAAATCACATCATTCTAGATTGGATGATAAAAATTTTCTCATCTGTTCTATTGGCATTCCTCGTCGACGTGCATAATCTTCTAGCTGTTCTTGGTCGATATGGCCTACGGAGAAGTAGCGGGCTGCTGGATGAGCCAGCATCAGTCCGCTGACAGAAGCATGGGGATGCATGGCACCGTTTATGGTGAGCGTGATGCCGATTTGTTCTAGGTCGAGCAACTGGTCGATGAGAAAGTTGACAGACTGGTCAGGCAGCGAGGGATAACCAACGGCGGGGCGTATACCTTGAAACTTTTCTTGTAGGAGTTCGGCTATGGACAGAGTCTCGTTAGGAGCATAGCCCCAGGTGTTTTTGCGTATATATTCGTGCATTTTTTCTGTTGCGGCTTCGGCCAGGCGGTCGGCAAGTGTCTGTACTAGCAAGTGTTGATAAGGATCGTCGGTGTAGAGAGAGTCTGTGTCTCCTGCTACTGTGGCTGCAAATACGCCTACTGTATCGGTCTTTCCTGATGAAAGAGGGTGTACGAAGTCACTTAGACAGAGATAGAATTCTTTATTGGCTGTTGTGGATTGTTGCCGTAGTAAAGGGAAGAGCATTCCATCTAGAAGCAGATTGTCTCCATCGGCGTTGGCACAGCATAAGCGATAGATACATTTGCAAGTAAGTTCGTTTTCCAGCCGGACGAGCATGCGTTGCGCCTCTTTAAAAAGTTGCATGGCTTCAGCAGCTTTGGCTCGATCTGTTTCAGGAAAACGGGCTAGCCACAGAGCACGGCAGGAATCGCAACCATGTAGATCTGCAATCGTGGCGAACTTTGGTTGGAATCCCCAGGCATGAAAAAAATAGATCCAGTTGATATAGGGAGTTGTTTCGGAAATAGAGTAGGAGAGAATAGGCATAGCTGGTGGATAAACAGGTACGGACGGTGACAGAATTGGGATGTCTTTCAATTCTGTACCGTCCGTGCTTGGTAATCTTAGACTTCTTTAATCAGTTCCATTCCCCGCTTGATAGCTTCCTCATTCATTGGAATCAAGTGATGATGGCGTTCTGGCAGTGTTTTTTTCAGTCCTTTGATAACATTCTCCAAGGTAACCATAGGTTTGATTTTGAGGAGGCCACCCAATACGATCATGTTGAATGCCTTAGCATTGTTCATCTCGTTAGCTGCATCCATGGCATCGATACGATAGACGTGAATGTCTTTACGTGTGGGTGGATTGATGATACCATAACCGTCATAGATGAGTACGCCACCAGGTTTTACTTTGCTTTCAAATTTCTCCAGCGAAGGCTGGTTGAGAATGATGGCAGCATCGTACTTACTGAGGATAGGAGATGATATTTTTTCATCGCTGACGATGACGGTCACGTTGGCCGTACCGCCTCGTTGTTCGGGACCATAGGCGGGCATCCAAGTGACTTCCTTGCCCTCCATCAGTCCGGAATAGGCCAGAATCTTTCCCATGGACAGTACGCCTTGTCCGCCGAAGCCTGCTATAATGATTTCTTCTTTCATAAGAATAAATGTGCTTAGAGGTTATTTATCTTTTAAATCGCCAAGGGGATAGAAGGGGAACATGTTTTCTTCCATCCATTTGTTGGCTGCAGCGGGTGTCATTTTCCAGCCTGAATTACAAGTGGAAACAATTTCTACCAGATTGCTGCCTTTGCCTGCCATAGAGTTCTCGAAGGCTTTACGGATGGCTTTCTTGGCCTTGCGGATAGCAGGAACAGATTGTACGCTTTGCCGGGTGACATAAGCAGTACCTTCTAGTTGTGCAGCAATGTCGGCCATCTTTAATGGGTAACCATGCAAATGTACATCGCGACCGTAAGGACAAGTGGCGGTCTTCATGCCTACCAGTGTGGTGGGGGCCATTTGTCCGCCGGTCATTCCATAAATGGCATTGTTGATGAAAATAATAGTGATATTTTCACCACGGTTCAAAGCATGGATGGTTTCCGCCGTACCGATGCAGGCCAAGTCACCGTCGCCCTGATAGGTGAAGACAAGGCGGTTCGGCCAAAGGCGCTTGATGGCGGTGGCCAATGCGGGTGCACGTCCGTGGGCGGCTTCCTGCCAGTCGATGTCCAGATAGTTGTAGATGAAGACGGCGCAGCCTACGGGCGAGATGCCGATAGCTTTGTCTTCCATGCCCATTTCTTCGATGACTTCGGCAATGAGCTTGTGTACCACGCCGTGGCTGCATCCCGGACAATAGTGCATCGGGTTGTCGTTCATCAGCGTCGGTTTCTTGTAAACCAGGTTTTCGGGTTTGATGATATCTTCTTTTGTCATAATTGCTCCTCCTTATCTGTTGCTAAATCGTATGAAGAACTCCATCACCTTGAAGAAGATGGCGGCCGCGCAGACGTAGACGAAGGTCATGAAGTCGTCCACTAGAAAATAGGTGGCGACGGCAGCTACGGCCAGCACGAGGAAGATGATGTTCAGTACGTTTCTTATTTTATCCGTTTCCATCAGCCGAATACATTATTCATTGATGATAATCTTTTCTTTCAGGGCAGCCACGATTTCGTCGGGATCGGGGACGATACCTCCTAGACGGCCGAAGTGTTCGACACGTACCTTGCCGTTGACGGCCAGACGGACATCTTCGATCATCTGTCCAGCGTTCAATTCAGTCACCAGCATACCTTTCACTTTTTCTGCGTATGCAGCAATAGCTTTGGTTGGGAAGGGCCAAAGGGTGATAGGACGCAGGATGCCGACCTTGATGCCTTCTTCGCGGGCCAGTTCCATTGCTTTCTGTCCGATACGGGCCATGGAGCCGAAGGCTACGATGAGATAGTCGGCGTCTTTGCAGTTGATTTCTTCGAAACGGACTTCGTTCTCCTCTATCTGGCGGTATTTTGCTTGGAAGCGGATGTTGTTCTTCTCCATTTCTTCGGGCTTCAGCTCGAGCGAGGTGATTATGTTGGGTTTGCGGCCGTTGGCTTTGCCGGTGGTGGCCCAGGGGCATTGGGCGATGACTTCTGCATCGGTGCGGCGCGGTTTGGCGGGCGGGAGCACCACTTTCTCCATCATCTGTCCGATGACGCCGTCGGCCAGGATGATGGCTGGATTGCGGTATTTGAAGGCCAGTTCGAAGGCAAGGCCAACGAAGTCGGCCATTTCCTGTACCGATGCAGGGGCCAGTGCGATGAGGCGGTAGTCACCGTGCCCGCCGCCCTTCACGGTTTGGAAATAGTCGGCTTGGCTTGGCTGGATGGTTCCCAAGCCGGGACCTCCGCGCATGACGTTCACGATGAGGCAGGGCAGTTCGGCACCGGCTAGATAGGAGATGCCTTCCTGTTTCAGGCTGACACCGGGGCTGGACGAAGAGGTCATCACCATTTTTCCGCTTCCGGCACCGCCGTACACCATATTGATTGCGGCCACTTCGCTTTCGGCCTGCAGTACCACCATGCCGGTGGTTTCCCAGGGTTTCAGCTCGGCCAGGGTTTCCAATACTTCCGATTGGGGAGTAATCGGGTAACCGAAGTATCCGTCGGCTCCGCAGCGGATGGCGGCGTGGGCGATGGCTTCGTTACCTTTCATTAATACTACTTCTTCTGCCATATTGCTTACTTGTTTTCTTATTCGACTTTGACTTTATAGACCGAGATACAGCCGTCGGGGCAGACGGTGGCGCAGGATGCGCAGCCGTTGCAGGTATCCTCCAGTATCTGGTGTGCGTAATTATATCCTTTGATATTCACCTCCTTGGTGAGGGCTATCACGTGGAGGGGACAGGCCACGACACAGAGGTTGCATCCTTTGCAGCGCTCGGTGTCCACTACGATTGCTCCTTTGATTTTTGCCATAATATACGTTCCTCTTGGTTTTATTATTGATTATACATGTCTTTGTTGTAGAAGTTCAAGATGTCCATCACCATCGCGTAGGCGTTTTTGGCGGGACTGTCGGGATTGATGTCCATCGCGCGACGGTAGTTGTTCAGCGCCTGCTGCCAGTTTCCCTGTTTGCGCCAGGCATTTCCGCAGAGGTAGTAGGCTTGGTCCCGGTGTTCAGCAGAGGTCTGAAGGAAGAGGTCCAGTTCTTTGATGGCTAGTTCCGTTTCTCCCCGGCTGATGAGTTCTTTTATGGTATCTAGTTTCTCCATATTCAATCGCTTTTGGACGTACAAAGATAGCTTTTTATCTCGGACATGTTGCATCTTCGGACATAAAAATGTAAAAAACTGATGGAAAAAAAGACGCCCGAAGTCCGACGATGTTGTCATTCTGTCGGAGCTTCGGGCGTAGCCTGTCTATAACGGTGATGTTTACTTGACAAGTTGTCCGTTGATGTAGAGATTTCGGAACGTTACGTCATGGGCGCCGCGGATATCGTTACCGCCGCGGCTGACGTTGTCGAAGCGGCAGTCTTCCACGCTGACGTTGCTGACATGGCTGTCGTCGTCCAAGCCGATGATGAGTACGCCCAGTTCGCTTTTTTGGCAGGTGATGTTTTTCAGGTGGACGTTGCGCACGACGGGATCGTAGCCACGCTGGCAACGTTCGCGGTTTTCGTATTGCAGGTTGATGCGCAACACGGCTTCGCGGCACTGGCCGACGGTGATGTTGCGCACGAAGATGTTTTCAATCACCCCGCCGCGGCAGGTGCTGGTCTTGATGCGGATGACGCGATCCAGATCAGGGCTGTCCATGCGGCAGTTCTCGACGTAGAGGTTGCGGTAGCCGCCGGAGATTTCGCTGCCTATCACCACGCCTCCGTGGCCGTTCTTCATCAGGCAGTTGCGCACGATGATGTTCTCGCTGGGGATGTTCCAGCGACGTCCGTCCTGATTGCGCCCGGACTTGATGGCGATGCAGTCGTCGCCCGTGTCGAAGGTGCAGTCTTCGATGAGCACATTCTTGCACGACTCGGGGTCGCAGCCGTCGCCATTGGGACCGCGGTTGTAGACGTGGACGCCTTTCACCGTCAGGCTTTCGCAGAACAGGGGATGGATGACCCAGAAGGGAGAGTTGAGCAGCGTGACGTCTTCGATGAGCACCCGGCGGCAAGCGTAGAGGTTGATGAGCTGCGGGCGCAGGCCGTCGTCGGGCGTCATGACGCGCCGGTAGACGGGGGTCGACGTCTCGCCGTACATCAGCAAGCGGTCGCGGCCGCCGTTGCGCTGGGCCGTCATGCCTTCCTGCCAGCCGTACTTGGCTGCGCCGCACATGGGCCACCACGCGTCCATCGACCCCTGGCCGTCGATGACGCCCTTGCCGGTAATGGCGATGTTCGTCTCGCCGCAGGCGTAGATGAGGGGATGGGCGTTGTAGCAGTCGATGCCCTCCCAGCGCGTCAGGACGGCGGGGAAGTAGAGGCTCTGGTCGGTGGAGAAGCGCAGGACGGCACCCTCGGACACGTGCAGGCGGACGTTGCTCTTCAGCGTCAGCGGGCCGGTATAGAACGTGTCGGCGGGGACGACCACCGTGCCGCCGCCTTCCAGGCTGCACGTCGTGATGGCACGGTTGATGGCTTCGTGGCAAGGGGCGTCGGGCGTGCCGGGGCGAGCGCCGAAATCGGTGATGAGGTAGCTTCGGTCGGCGAAGGTGGGACGTTCGATTTGTTTCTCGATTTCGGCGCAGGCTTCGAAGGCTTTGTCGAAGTCGACCGGTCCGGCGGCCGCAAGGGCGGAGCAGAACAGCAGGCCGGCGCAGAGTAGGTTTCTTTTCATGGTCTTTCGGATGTTACGGTTTGTTTCTGTGCAAAGATAGGCATCTGCGGTCGATGCGCAGGGCGATTTTTTGACGGAAAGGGTGCAGTTTTTGACAAACCGTTTGCCGAGGTGCTTTTCCCGAAGCAGGAAAGCTTCCTACAGCGTGCAGGACGGAATCCCGGAGCTGGAAAGCTTCCTGCAACGTGCAGGACGGAATCCCGGAGCTGGAAAGCTTCCTGCAACGTGCAGGACGGAATCCCGGAGCTGGAAAGCCTCCTGCAGCATGCAGGACGGAATCGCGCAGCGCGAAAGCTTCCTGCAGCGTGCAGGGCGTTTTCCCGTTTTGCGGCGGGGCGTTTCCGTCGGACGAAAAAGAAGCGCGGACGGACGCGGGAGCACCGGTGGGGAACATCGGTTTTCTCCGTGCGTCGGTCCGCGCAGGTCTTGTTTGAAATCAGAAATCTGAATTCGGAAATCTTCCGTCAGCCTTTTACCGGGATTTTGTCAATCCGCCTCTGATGGCGTCCGCCTTCGAAGTCGGTGGCGAAGAACTCGGTCATGATACGGTCGGCTTCCTCGCAGGTGATGAAGCGGCCGGGCATGACGAGCACGTTGGCGTCGTTGTGCTGGCGTGCCAGATGGGCAATCTCGGGTATCCAGCAAAGGGCGGCCCGGATGCCCTGATGCTTGTTCAGGGTGATGCCGATGCCTTCGCCGCTGCCGCAGATGGCGATGCCGGGGTAGCATTCGCCCGCCTCGACGGCCAGGGCCAGGGGGTGGGCAAAGTCGGGATAGTCGCAGCTTTCGGCGGTGTAGGTGCCGAAGTCCTTGTAGGACCAGCCGCGGGCGTCGAGCCACTGCTTGACGTACTGCTTCAGCTCGAAGCCTGCGTGGTCGGATGCTAAACCTATTGTCTTCATGTCGTTTCAGATCATTTCTTTCACTTGTTTGTAAACGTTGTCGGCCGTGAAGCCCAGTTTCTCGTCGAGCACTTTGTAGGGTGCGGAGTAGCCGAACGAGGGCAGGCCCCAGACTTTTCCGTTGGCTCCCACGAGGCCTTCCAAGGTGACGGGCAGGCCGGCTGTCAGACCGAAGACTTTGGCTCCGGCGGGGATGATGTTCTCCTGATATTCTTTGTCCTGGCTGCGGAAGAGACCTTCGGAGGGTGCGGAGACGATGCGCACCTTCACGCCGTCGCGGCGGAGCAGCTCGGCACCGGCCACGAGGGTGGAGACTTCGGAACCAGAGGCTACGAGCACCACGTCGGCGTCGGCGTCGGAGCCGGCCACGATGTAGGCGCCGCGTGCCGTCTGCGTGTAGTCGTTTCCGGCGGGCAGGTTCGCGATGTTCTGGCGCGAGAGGATGAGTGCCGTCGGCGTGGCGGTGTTCTCCATGGCCAGTCGCCAGGCCTCGGTGGTTTCTTCGACATCAGCGGGACGGAGCACCAGCATGGAGTTGTGTCCCTTGTGGTTTTTCAGTTTTTCCATCAGGCGGATCTGAGCTTCCTGTTCTACGGGTTCGTGCGTCGGCCCGTCTTCACCTACGCGGAAGGCGTCGTGTGTCCAAATGAATTTGATGGGCACTTCCATCAGGGCAGCCATGCGCACGGCAGGTTTCATATAGTCGGAGAAGACGAAGAACGTACCGCATGCGGGGATGACGCCGCCGTGCAGGGCCATGCCGATGCAGCAGCAGGCCATCGTCAGTTCGGATACACCTGCCTGGAAGAAGGCGCCGCTGAAGTCGCCTTTTTGGAAGGCGTGGGTTTTCTTCAGGAAACCGTCGGTCTTGTCGGAGTTGGAGAGGTCGGCAGAAGCTACAACCATGTTTTCTACCTGCGTGGCCAGTGCACCCAGCACGGTAGCCGATGCAGCGCGCGTGGCAGCGTCAGGCTTTTGGGTGATGGCAGCCCAGTCTACTTGCGGCGCTTTGCCTGCGAAGAATTGCTCCAGTTTGGCAGCCAGCTCGGGATTAGCTTTGGCCCATTCGGCTTGGGCTGCGTGGCGCTCGGCCACGATCTTACGTAGCTCTTCGGCGCGGCGTGCGTAGAGCTCGGCCACTTCGGGGAAGATGACAAATGGATTTTCAGGATCACCGCCCAGGTTCTTGATGGTGTTTACGTAAGCATCGCCGCCGAGGGGAGCGCCGTGGGTAGCACAGTTAGCTTCGTAGCTGCTTCCGTCGGCCTTGCGGGCTCCTTTGCCCATGACGGTGTGCCCGATGATGAGGGTGGGGCGTTCGTTCTCAGCTTTTGCTTCAATTAGTGCCTTGCGGATTTCGTCAGGGTTGTTTCCGTCAATGCAGATGACTTTCCATCCCCAGGCTTCGTATTTTTTTGCAGTATCTTCCGTGGTTACTTCTTTAGTTGTGGTAGACAGCTGGATGTCATTGGCGTCGTAGAACATAATGAGGTTGTCCAGTCCCAGCGTTCCGGCGATGCGTCCGCTACCCTGCGAGATTTCTTCCTGTACACCACCGTCGGAGATGTAGGCATAAATTGTCTGGTTCATTACCTCGCCGAAACGTGCTTTCAGAAATTTGGCTGCGATGGCAGCTCCTACGGCAAACGTGTGTCCTTGTCCTAGCGGGCCCGATGTGTTTTCAATGCCGCGCATAACGTCACGTTCAGGGTGTCCTGGCGTAGGGCTTCCCCATTGGCGGAATTCTTTCAGTTCGTCGATTGTAAACTTGCCCGTTAAGGCCAGTTGCGAGTAGAGCATGGGCGACATATGCCCTGGATCGAGGAAGAAGCGGTCGCGTCCTTCCCATGCGGGTTTTTCGGGATCGTATATCAGAAATTCGGAAAACAATACGTTCACAAAGTCGGCACCGCCCATTGCGCCGCCGGGATGTCCGGACTTGGCTTTCTCAACCATCGAGGCGGCAAGGATGCGGATATTGTCTGCCGCGCGGTTCATTAGCTTGTTGTCGTTCATGTTTAAACAGTTTAAAGGATTATCTTTTTCGTACGGACAAAGATAGGCTTTTATGTGTGAATATCCATCGTTCCTGCCTGTCTTTTTTACTATGTGGGATGTAAATATGGAAAATCCCCTTCTCCAGACATTAGCGTGGGGAAGGGGATCAGATACTTATGCGTGATGAAATCTGGTTATTCCAATCGGCGTGCGCCGTCGCTGATGACTACATCATAGATCTTGGGGCTTCTGCCAAACTTGTTCTTAAATTCTTCTTTCGCTTTTTCAACGAAAGTGCTGTACAGTTCGTCTTTAACCAGATTGATAGTACATCCACCGAAACCGCCGCCCATTACGCGTGAACCTGTCACACCGCAATCGAAAGCAAGATCGTTTAGGAAGTCCAATTCTTCGCAGCTCACTTCGTACAGCTTGCTCATGCCGTGATGCGTTTCGTACATTTTCTGACCTACAGTTTCATAGTCGCCTTTCTCCAAAGCATCGCAAACATCGAGTACGCGTTGGATTTCTTCGATGACATATTCTGCACGTTTGTAGTCTTCTTCTGTTACGTCAGCTTTCACTTCGTTCAGCATTTCCATGTTGCAGTCGCGCAGGTACTCTACGTGTGGATGATTCTTCTGTACAGCTGCTACAACAGCTTCGCAGCTTTGGCGGCGTTTGTTGTAAGCCGAGGATGCCAATTCGTGTTTTACAACGGAGTCAACCAATACGAGGCGATATCCTTTCGGGTCGAATGGGAAATACTGGTATTCCAGCGAACGGCAATCCAAACGGATGAGGCTTCCTTTCTTGCCGAATACGGAAGCAAACTGGTCCATGATGCCGCAGTTTACGCCGCAATAATTATGTTCAGTAGCTTGGCCAACCTTAGCGAGTTCGAATTTATCAATCTTGTTATCACCGAAAAGATCGTTCAGTGCATATGCATACGTACTTTCTAAAGCTGCAGAAGAAGACATTCCGGCGCCAAGGGGAACATCGCCTGCGAAAGCTGTATTGAATCCCTTTACTTCTACACCACGTTTGATCATTTCGCGGCATACACCGAAGATATAACGAGCCCAGCTAGCGCGAGGAGCATCTTCTTCATTAAGGCCGAATTCTACATAGTCCTTCAGGTCGATGGAATAGGCCTTTACAATGTTGGTTCCGTTTGGTTTGATTTCGGCTATCATGCCTTTGTCAATGGCTCCAGGGAATACAAATCCACCGTTATAGTCGGTGTGTTCACCAATAAGGTTGATACGACCCGGAGATGCATATACAGCTCCTGTTGTTCCGTCAAAATGTTTGATGAAACGACTTCTTACGTGTTCTATATCCATGATACTTATAATTTATTAGGTGAATAATAAAAATTACCTGTAATCTTTTCCTTTTTAATGTCTGCTTAATCAACAGGGATATCCTTGTTGACGTTTTTGCAACCTACAAGACCATAATAGAGCAGATAGGCCAGTGCGATAATGATGACCCAGTAGCTGTTCATAAATCCGGCAACGTCGGCCAACCATCCCTGAATAACAGGAAGAATGCCACCGCCGCATACCAATACCATAAATAAGCCAGAGGCCGCTGCCAAGTATTTGCCTAAGCCTTCAACGGCCAAATTGAAGATGCCACCCCACATGATAGAAGTACAGATACCTACTAATACCAGATACATGGCGTTGACGGGCACTTCAGCCATTCCGAAAGACAAGCCTCCTGTAGCACTCTGTTGCAATACGGGCAGATTAACCAATGTGCTGGTCGAAGAGAAAATGGCCAGTAATACTAGAATTAGGCCTAAACCGGAGGTGAAAATCATCATCATACGGCTTGATATTTTGGCTCCTAATGATGCGCCAGCCAGACGGCCTACCAGCATCAGCAACCAATATGTTCCTACTACAAAACCAGAAATCGTGGACGAAATGCCTGCACCACCCTTCTCGATAGGGTCGGTCAGGAAGAGGTTCAATGTTCCTGGTACGCCTACTTCAACACCTACATAAACAAAGATTGCAATGGCACCCAATACAAAGTGGCGGAATTTCAATGCACCCTTCATTAATGTACCGATAGATTCTGATGATTTGGTTTGGCTGGGTTCGGGGATGTTGACAAACAAAAGCACGAAAAATGCAAAGGCAAATACGGCCATGGCAGTATACATCACAGGGAAAATTTGTGAGATGGTAGCTTTCTCAACAGAGCCTGCAATAAGGATACCTACAAACATCGGGGTAATGGTAGCCATTACGGAGTTAAACGAACCACCTACTTGGATCAGCTGGTTACCTTTGTTGCCTTCACCACCTAGCTTGTTCAACATTGGGTTGACCACAGTATTGAGCAGACACATGGAAAAACCTGAGATAAAAGCACCGCACAGATATACAGCAAAAGCTGATGAAGGACTGGCGTGGCCTGAAAGATACTGTACTCCTACACCAATGAATCCAATGGCTACAGCGATAAGGGCTGTCTTTTTGTATCCGACTTTGGTTAATAAAATACCACTGGGAATACCCATTACGGCATAAGCAATGAAGTTTCCCAAGTTCCCTAACATACCAAGTGCGTTGGAAACTGAAAATTGATTTTTCAATACAATCCCCATTGGGGCAGCGAGATTCGTAACGAATGCAATCATACCAAAAAGGAAAATCATGGTTATGATGGCGATGATGTTACCATTCTTTTGTTGTGTCATGGTTTTTTCTTTTTATAAAAGAGATTATTAATTGTGTTAATTATTGTTCTGTAACGCTAAATTTGTAGATAGTTACTTGCTGGTACTCATCGCCTGGAAGTAGGACTGCCGACGGAAAGTGAGGTTTGTTAGGAGTGTCAGGAAAACATTGGGCTTCGAAGCATACAGCACTTCTGGCTGGATAGGTAGCGCCATGTGCTCCTGTAAATCCGTTAAGCCAGTTGCCTGTGTATAGTTGGATGCCGTTTTCTGTAGTAAATACTTCCATCATGCGTCCACTGGCTGGGTCGGTGTATGTAGCAGCTTGGCTCAATTCTCCTGCTTCTGTCTTATTCAGTACATAGCAATGGTCGTATCCGGCTCCGTTGATCAGTTGTTGGAATGGTTCATCTATTCGTTCACCAATGGTGTGTGGCGTACGGAAATCCATAGGAGTGCCTTCCACTTTCAGTATTTCTCCAGTTGGGATAGAGACTTCATCAATAGGAACATAGAAATCTGCATTGATACTGATAGAATGATTTAGCACGGTAGGAGTTGGTGAAGCAATTCCTGACAGGTTGAAAAAACCATGGTTCGTCAGGTTGACAACAGTCGCTTTATCGGTTGTTGCGCGATATTCGATCACCAGCGCGTTAATGTCTTCTTCAAGGCGATAGGTCATTTCAACCTCCAAATTGCCGGGGAAACCTTCTTCTCCATCGGCTGATGTGTAGTTGAAAATCACGGTTGTCGGATTGGGTTGTACGGCATCCCATACTTTGGTATGGAAACCAGTCGGTCCGCCGTGCAAAGAATTAGGGCCGTTGTTGATAGCAAGCTGATGCTCTTCACCGTAGAGGGTGAAATGTCCTTTGGCTATTCGATTGCCATATCGTCCGATTGTCGTATTAAGAAATGGTTCGGGGCTGTTAATGACGTGGTCTATGCTATCATGCCCTAGGATTACGTTGGCATACTCTCCAGCCTTGTCGGGCACCATAATGGAAAGGATTGCACATCCGTAGTTCGTCACTGCTACTTCCATTCCTTGGCTGTTTCTCAGAATGTAAAGGTCGGTCTTTTTGCCGCCTATTTCTTTTTGAAAGTTTTTCCTGTCCAAACAGGAACGGTTACTTTCATAAATATTAGATGCTGTCATATCATGGTATCCATTAAATTTCTTGCAAATAAACAGATTTTCTTTTGTTCTCCCAAGCAATAACAAATAATTTTTTGTATGTTTGTCGCCATATTCAAGCTTTGGTCAAGACAATTTGTGAGTTGAAGTCTTGAAGAAGATGTAGAAGAACTTGCTGGCTTGGCAGGGAAATTGATACTAAAGAAGAAAAACAATTTATACTATTTTGAAAAATATTTAATAGAACATTTGATGTACCCTCTGAAATTTGAGCCTGTCTTGAAGCAGACGCTTTGGGGAGGCGATAAGATTATCCCTTTTAAACATTTGAATGAAAACTTGCCCAATGTGGGTGAAAGTTGGGAAGTATCAGCTGTAGAAGGCAGCGAATCTGTTGTGGCTAATGGCGCAGACAAAGGGCTAACGTTGCCCGAAATGGTACGTAAGTATCGGGAAGAATTGGTTGGCGAGTCTAATTATGCACGTTTTGGCAATCAATTCCCTCTGCTGGTTAAGTTTATTGATGCGCGGCAAAAATTGTCTATTCAAGTTCATCCAGGCGATGAATTGGCCAAAAAACGTCATAACAGTTTTGGTAAAAATGAAATGTGGTATGTTGTTTCTGCCGATGAAGGGGCCACTTTGATATCGGGTTTCTCCAAGCAGATCACTCCAAAAGAATATAAAGAACGTGTACATAATGGTACATTTGACGAGGTGCTTCAGACATGTGCTATCCGGCCGGGTGATGTGTTCTATGTACCTGCTGGCCGTGTACATGGTATTGGGGCAGGTGCCTTTGTGGTAGAAGTGCAGCAGTCGTCTGATGTGACATATCGTATTTACGATTATAATCGTAGAGATAAGGATGGAAAGCTTCGTGAGTTGCATATCGGCCAAGCGATGGATGCCATCAATTTCTCAGATGTACAAGATGATTTTAGAACGGAGTATGAGGCTGTGCCTAATGAACCTGTAGAAATATTGACTACCCCCTATTTCTCTGTTTCTTTATACGATATGACGGAGGATATTACATGTGACTATTCAGAGTTGGATTCTTTTGTAATATTTGTCTGCATTGAAGGAGAGTGCCGTATGGTGGACGATGCTCAAAATGAGATCACTTTACGTGCGGGTGAAACGGTATTGTTCCCTGCTACAACCCAATCGGTCAATATCATTCCTGAAGGAAAGGTGAAGCTATTAGAAGCTTACGTTTGATAAAACACTGTTTTGTGATGAAGATAGCGCTGCATTTCAATGAATGTAGCGCTGTTTTTTTATTTTCTAATGGCTCTGTGAAATTTTCGAATTAATTTTATGCCCAACATGAAGCCATCAAATAGGGCCATTCCTGTATTGAAAGCTTTCATGATAGAGTTCCCTTTGTTTACTGTAGGTGCAAGAGGGGCAATCAGTTTTCGGGCAGTGGTACCAAGGGCTTTCTTTTGTTGCTGTACATCTACTAAAGCTTGTTTCCTCAGGACCCGGATGTCATCCAATGTGGTTATTTGTAGTTTGTTATTGTCCATATTGCTCGTCTTTTTTTACAGGGTCTTCAATAAACAAGTTTGCGATAAATTTGGCCATTGGGTTGATGATGAGTTTTTTGCGCAAAAGATAGACAGCTGCTATCAGAATAAGGATGATGCATGTAATTAGAGCAAAACTTGTTACGATACTTCCAACTAGATGGGCTAGCAGATAGGCCAGTGTGAAAGATAGATAAAACAGGGCTACCATGCTAAGAATAATGATAATCAGCACCAAAATTAAAGTGGATAGCAGAATTGTTAGTTTTTCTGCTATCTCTAGTTGGGTATATCTTTTCTGAAGTGCTAGATATTTTTTGACTTCAATGAAAAGTTGTTGTAATGTTTCTATGCTTTTATCATTGGGGAACATGGTAGCTCTGTTTTATACGTTTTTTACTTTGGCTGTTTATTCGTCTGCTTCATTTTTGATTTCTGCAGCGATTTCGTCTACCAAATTTTCCATTTCGTTTCGGCTGAGTCGAATGCCTTTTTTGCGCAGGATATCTGCGATTTTTGCACGAGTATCTTCTCCTTTTTCAGGGGCAAAAAGAATACCTAAGGTTGCGCCGACAGCGGCTCCACCTAAAAAAGCGGCTAATACATTTAATCCTTTCATAATATTTATTTTTTATGGTTTACTTGCAAAACTAGCCAATATCTTCTAATATCCATCTCTTTCGGTGATGTTTTTTTCAGGATTTCTACTTATATTCTCCGATTTAGGGAAATTTAACGGTCTTGTGTGGCGTCAGATAATTGCTTAGGTGTACTTTTGTCTCCTAAATTTTAAGGTGTAGATATGAGAGCTTTGGTTAGAGGCATGAACGTCTTGCTATTGATTGTCATGATGGTCTGTTGCCTTTCTTGCATGAATGGTGGAGATTCTCCTTGGGTAGGGAAATGGCAATTGCGTGAATATCAGTATCCTGATGGAAGTGTCGAAAAGGTTGATAGTGTCTTTTATGGCTTTCAGAAAGGCTCTTTCCTGAGTTATTATATGGGCGAAGATGGTAATTATCGTTCTATGTATGGTTATTATAAGGAGGAGGATGATAAGATTACTATCACTTTATGGGAACCTGCTGTTGACGATCCTACCTACAAGAAATGGTTTGGATGGGAAGGCGGTGTCCGTACATTTAAAGTGGATGAATTGACCTCCAAGAAGATACGTTTGAACTATAACGATACGATATACGTTTTTCGTAATTATTGAACGAACTTATTTAAAAACTTAAATGATAAAGAAAATGAAAAAATTAGCAGTATTAGGAATGGGTGTCTGTGTAGCACTGGCATTCTCTTCTTGTAAGTCGAACGAAAGTGCTTACAAAAAGGCATATGAAAATGCGAAGAAACAAGAGTTGGCAGAAGCTCCGCAACCGACAGAAACAGCTACAGTTGAAGAGAGTCCTGTCGTTAGTGCACCTGTTGAAGCTCCAAAGGTAGTTGAAAGTACTCAGGTTGGTGTACGTCAGGAAAAGGTGACAGTGGTGTCTGGTACAGGCTTGAAAGATTACAATGTCGTAGCAGGTAGTTTTTCAGTGAAAGCCAATGCAGAAAATTTGAAAGCTTTCTTGGATAAAGAAGGATATAGTGCTTCTGTTGCTTTCAATGCAGATAATTCTATGTATCGTGTGATTGTAGCTACATATCACGACAGAGATTCTGCAGCTGCCGCTCGTGATGCCTTCAAAGCAAAGTATCCTAATCGTAACGATTTTCAAGGTGCTTGGTTGCTTTATCGCATCAATTGATGGCTGGATTAGAAATGAACGATTGTTTTGTTTCATGTGAATATAAAGGCGGCACGCTATAGGGCGGCTGCCTTTTTTATTCTTGTGAACGTAAATTTGGTTTAAAAGAAGTTATAAAGTAGAATGGAAAACTTTTTCGAGTAGAAAAGTTTCTACCTTTGCAACCTTATATTGTATCTTTAATAAAAATGGTATGGATCAACAATATATATTAAAGGCTATTGATGCTGCTTTGGCGGCAGGTGAGAAAATTCTTTCCATTTATAATGATCCGAATTCTGATTTTCAGGTAGAAAAGAAAGCGGATAATTCGCCGTTGACTATTGCCGACCGCGCGGCTCATGAGGTCATTTGTCGGTTGTTGGCCGATACTCCGTTCCCAGTCTTGAGCGAAGAGGGTAAATCGAAGTCCTATGAGGAACGTAAGTCGTGGAAAGAGTTGTGGATTGTTGATCCGTTGGACGGTACAAAGGAATTTATTAAACGTAATGGTGAATTTACTGTTAACATTGCTTTTGTTCAGGATTCCATTCCTCGCATGGGAGTTATTTACTTGCCGGTGAAGCATATTCTTTATTTTGCCATGGAAGGATTGGGCGCTTATAAATTGACGGATGTGACATCGCGTGGAGATGCTTCATTGGAGGAGTTGATTGCAAAGGCTGTTCGTTTGCCGATTGAAGCGGAACATGATAAATATGTGATTGTCGCTTCACGTTCGCATTCTACGCCCGAAACGGAAAAGTTTGTTGAAGAATCTAGAGCTGTTCATCCGAATATAGAACTGATTTCGAGTGGAAGTTCCATCAAGATATGCCTGGTGGCCGAAGGTGTAGCAGATGTTTATCCGCGTTTTGCCCCAACAATGGAGTGGGACACGGCTGCAGGACATGCCATTGCGCGTGCAGCTGGTATGGAGGTCTATCGGGCAGGAATGGATATACCATTGAGTTATAATAAGGAAGACTTGCTGAATCCATGGTTCATTGTAGAGCCGAAGCATGTCGGACATAAATGAAGACTGGATGATGACTTTTGAGATTGTACTTGTATTATTAGGATTGGTAGGCATGGTAGCCGCCTTGATACTCGACAAGATGCGTCCGGGCATGGTGTTGTTTTCGGTCGTGGTCTTGTTCTTGTGTGCTGGTATTCTGACTCCGAAAGAGATGTTGGAAGGGTTCAGCAACAAAGGTATGATAACGGTCGCTTTGCTTTATCTGGTCAGCGAGGGTATCCGTCAGTCGGGTGCTTTGGGACAGTTGATCAAGAAGTTGCTGCCTCAGAAGAAAACAACGGTTTTTAAGGCCCAGCTTCGTATGCTGCCTACCATTTCTTTCATTTCGGCTTTTCTGAACAATACGCCTGTAGTTGTAATTTTTGCTCCCATCATCAAGCGGTGGGCCGATTCGGTCAAATTGCCGGCTACGAAATTTCTTATCCCTCTGTCATATGTAACCATTCTGGGAGGTATTTGTACGTTGATTGGAACTTCGACCAATCTGGTGGTACATGGTATGATTTTGGAGGCCGGTTATGAGGGATTTACAATGTTTGAATTGGGTAAGGTCGGCATTTTTATAGCTATTGCAGGAATTCTTTATTTGTTCATTTTTTCGTCGAAATTGTTGCCCGATGTCCGTAAGGATTCAGCGGAAGTGGAGGAAGATACGGAGGAAAAAGGGAATCTGCATCGGGTGGAAGCCGTTTTGGGACCTCGTTTCCCTGGTATCAACAAACGGTTGAAGGACTTCAATTTCAAACGTCATTATGGCGCTGAAGTGAAGGAAATCAAAAGGGGTGGACAAAGCATCACAGAGAATCTTGAAAACCGTTATTTGCGTGAAGGCGATACGCTGGTAGTGATGGCAGACGATTCGTTTATCCAGACGTGGGGTGAATCTTCTGTGTTTGTCATGCTGGCCAATGGCAAGGACAATGAGCCTGTGCCCGGACGGGGTAAACGTTGGTTGGCCTTGGCCTTGCTGGTGCTGATGATTGTCGGCGCCACCATCGGAGAACTGCCTTTCGTGAAGGAAGCTGTCCCCAATATGCAGCTGGATATGTTCTTCTTCGTTTCGATAACAACCATTATCATGGCGTGGACGAAGATTTTCCCTGCGCGGAAATATACCAAATACATCTCTTGGGATGTACTTATTACCATTGCCTGCGCCTTCGCTATCAGCAAGGCGATGGTCAATTCGGGTGTGGCCGATATGGTAGCCAAATACATCATTGGCTTGAGCGACCATTACGGACCTCATGTCTTGCTGGCGGCCGTGTTTATCATTACCAATCTGTTCACGGAACTTATCACGAACAACGCGGCGGCGGCTTTGGCTTTCCCCTTGGCGCTCTCCATTTCTACACAGTTGGGTGTAAGTCCTGTGCCGTTCTTTGTGGTGATTTGTATGGCGGCTTCCGCCAGTTTCTCTACGCCCATCGGTTATCAGACGAACTTGATTGTGCAAGGTATCGGTAACTATAAGTTCACGGATTTTGTCCGCATCGGATTGCCACTGAACATCATTACCTTCCTGATATCAGTTTTTCTGATACCTGTAATCTGGCCTTTTTAAATGTATAATATATAAGAATAAGAAGAATGGAAAATAACAACATATATCCGATATTTGACCGAATGATGACACGAGGCGACAAGGAAGCTTTGTTGGGGCAACGTAGCCTGATGGTGTGGTTCACAGGGCTGAGCGGTTCGGGCAAGAGTACCATTGCCATTGCTTTGGAGCGCGAGCTGCATCAGCGTGGACTTCTATGCCGTATCTTGGACGGAGACAACATCCGTAGCGGCATCAACAACAACTTGGGCTTTTCCGAAGCCGACCGTGTGGAGAATATCCGCCGCATAGCCGAAGTGTCTAAACTCTTTGTTGATACAGGCATCATCACCATTGCCGCCTTCATCAGCCCCAGCAACGACATCCGCGAGATGGCGGCCGATATCATTGGCAGGGACGATTTTGTGGAAGTATATGTCAGCACTCCCATTGAGGAATGCGAACGTCGCGACGTGAAAGGTCTTTATGCCAAGGCGCGTCGGGGCGAAATCAAGAACTTTACAGGTATTTCCGCTCCTTTCGAAGCGCCTGAACATCCAGCGTTGACGCTCGACACGTCGGTGCTTTCTTTGGAAGAATCCGTTCACAAACTGTTAGAACTCATATTACCCAGAATTCAGAAGAAATAAGATAGAAAGATGAAAGAAGAGTACAAACTTAGTCATTTGAAGGAACTCGAAGCCGAGTCCATTCATATCATTCGTGAGGTGGCGGCCGAGTTCGAGAATCCTGTGATGCTCTATAGCATCGGCAAGGACTCGTCCGTGATGGTGCGTCTGGCCGAAAAGGCCTTCTATCCAGGCAAGGTGCCCTTCCCCTTGATGCACATCGACTCCAAGTGGAAGTTCAAGGAAATGATTCAGTTCCGCGACGAATATGCCAAGAAATACGGATGGAACCTGATTGTAGAGAGCAATATGGAAGCCTTCAAGGCGGGGGTAGGCCCCTTTACGCATGGCAGCAAGGTGCATACCGACCTGATGAAGACGCAGGCCTTGCTCCACGCGCTCGACAAATATAAGTTCGATGCCGCCTTCGGTGGCGCCCGTCGTGACGAGGAAAAGTCGCGTGCCAAAGAACGTATCTTCTCTTTCCGCGACCGTTTCCATCAGTGGGATCCCAAGAACCAGCGTCCTGAGTTGTGGGACATCTACAACGCACGTGTCCACAAGGGCGAGAGCATCCGCGTATTCCCCTTGAGCAACTGGACGGAGCTGGACATCTGGCAATACATCCGCCTGGAGAATATCCCCATCGTGCCGCTCTACTTTGCCAAGGAAAGACCTTGCGTGGAGATAGACGGCAACCTGATTATGGCCGACGACGACCGCCTGCCCGAGCAGTATCGCGACAAGATACAGATGCGTATGGTGCGTTTCCGCACCTTGGGTTGCTGGCCGTTGACAGGCGCCGTGGAGAGCGAAGCCGACACCATCGAGAAGATTGTGGAGGAGATGATGACCACCACCAAGAGCGAACGCACCACGCGTGTCATCGACTTCGACCAGGAAGCCAGCATGGAGCAGAAGAAGCGTGAAGGATATTTTTAAACGAATGATTAAGGATTTTGAAGACAATGGACAACAATAAATTGGATATAAAGGCCTTTCTGGACAAGGATGAACAGAAAGACTTGCTTCGCTTTCTGACGGCAGGGTCGGTGGACGACGGTAAGTCCACCCTGATAGGACGCTTGTTGTTCGATAGCAAGAAATTGTACGAAGACCAGCTGGACGCCTTGGAGCGCGACAGCAAGCGTATGGGTAACGCCGGCGACCACATTGACTACGCCCTTCTGCTGGATGGGTTGAAAGCCGAGCGTGAACAGGGTATCACCATCGACGTAGCCTACCGCTACTTCTCGACCAACAACCGCAAGTTTATCATCGCCGACACGCCGGGGCACGAGCAATATACGCGCAACATGATTACGGGCGGCTCGACGGCCAACCTGGCCATTATCCTCGTGGATGCACGTACGGGTGTCATCACCCAGACGCGTAGACACACCTTCCTGGTGTCTCTGTTGGGTATCAAGCACGTCGTCCTGGCCGTGAACAAGATGGACTTGGTGGATTTCTCCGAGGAGCGTTTCAACGAGATTGTATCTGTTTACAAGGAGTTTGTCGCTCCGTTGGGCATCCCCGATGTGACTTGCATTCCCTTGTCTGCACTCGATGGCGACAACGTGGTGACCAAGTCGGAGCGTACGCCTTGGTATAAAGGCACGTCGCTGCTCGACTTTCTGGAAACCGTCCACATCGATAACGACCACAATTTCAACGACTTCCGCTTTCCCGTCCAATACGTACTTCGCCCCAACCTCGACTTCCGTGGTTTCTGTGGCAAGGTAGCTTCGGGCGTCATCCGCAAGGGCGACGAGGTGATGGCATTGCCTTCGCGCAAGAAGTCGCGCATCAAGAGCATCGTGACCTACGACGGCGAGTTGGATTATGCCTTCCCGCCCCAGTCGGTAACGCTGACTTTGGAAGACGAGATTGATGTGTCCAGAGGCGAGATGCTGGTACATCCCGACAACCTGCCGATGGAAGACCGCAACTTCGAGGCCATGCTCGTGTGGATGGACGAGGAGCCTATGGACGCCAACAAGTCCTTCTTCATCAAGCAAACCACCAACCTGAGCCGTACGCATATCGACACCATCAAGTACAAGGTGGATGTCAACACCATGGAGCACCTCTCTTTGGAGAATGGCAAGCTGACGCGGGAAACACTCCCCATGCAGCTCAACCAGATAGCTCGCGTGGTATTCACCACGGCCAAGGAATTGTTCTTCGATCCTTACAAGCAGAACAAGGCGACGGGTTCGTTCATCCTGATAGATCCTATCACCAACAATACCAGCGCCGTCGGCATGATTATCGACCGCGTGGAGAGCAAGGATATGCATCAGGGCGAAGAATTGCCCGTGCTCGACCTTGTGAAGCTGGGCATCACTCCCGAACATTACGAGGCGATAGAGAAGGCCGTGAAGGAACTCGAACGCCAGGGATTGGGCGTGAAAGTGGTGAAATGAGGAAAACGCTCCTCTGAGTAGCACAAAACAAAAGGATGCTTTCCCTTGGAGAAAAGGCTGTTTTCTTGTGGAGAAAACATTGCTTTCTTCAAGGCATGGCATCGGAAGTGAAATAATGAGTGAATATTTGAGAAAAAGATATGGGTTTATTAGAATTTAACAAGCTTCCCATCAATACGCTGGTGGGAGCCGATTGGAAGACCTTCAACCAGATAACCGCCGGCCGTACCATCGACGCTTCCTACAAAGGAAAGTATCGTCTGACGAAGGCCGTGTGCCGCCTGCTTTCCACGCTGGTGTCGTTGCAGGACCGAAAGTACCAAAAACTATTGGCCGACAAGCCGCTGGAGCACGACCCTGTGTTCATCTTGGGGCATTGGCGGAGTGGTACGACGTTTGTGCACAACGTCTTTTCGTGCGACAAGCACTTCGGCTACAACACCACCTATCAGACCGTTTTCCCACACCTGATGATGTGGGGGCAGCCCTTCTTCAAGAAGAACATGAGTTGGCTGATGCCCGACAAGCGTCCGACCGACAACATGGAGCTGGCCGTCGACCTGCCTCAGGAAGAGGAGTTCGCGCTGGCCAACATGATGCCCTACACCTATTACAACTTCTGGTTCCTGCCCAAGCACATGCAGGAGTATGCCGACAAGTACCTCCTCTTCGACGACATTACAGATGAAGAGCTGAAGGTGTTCGAGGAAGTCTTTGTGAAACTCATCAAGATATCCTTGTGGAATACGCACGGCACCCAGTTCTTGAGCAAGAATCCTCCCCATACGGGCCGCGTGAAAGAGCTGGTCAAGATGTTCCCCAACGCCAAGTTCATCTATCTGATGCGCAATCCCTATACGGTGTTCGAGAGCACGCGCAGCTTCTTCACCAATACCATCCAACCCTTGAAGCTTCAGGACATCAGCAACGAAGAACTGGAAAAGAACATTCTTTCCATCTACGCCAAGTTGTATCACAAGTACGAGGCGGACAAGAGTTGTATCCCTGCCGGCAATCTGATTGAGGTGAAGTTCGAGGACTTCGAGGCCGACGCTATGGGTATGACGGAGCATATCTATCAGGCATTGTCCATCCCTGGCTTTACGGAAGCTCGCGCCGACATTGAGAAATATGTGGGAGGCAAGAAGGGATACAAAAAGAACAAATACAAGTACGATGACCGCACGGTGCATTTGGTTCAGGAGAACTGGGGCTTTGCATTGGAGCAGTGGAAGTACGAGTTATAAAATAGGAAAAGGTAAAAAGATGATGTGTAGAAAATGTTTGTTGTATATAGTGATCTGCGTTGCCTCCTTGTGGAGTGGGAGAGCTGTAGCCCAACCTCATGTAGAACCCATCTCTTTTGGTGACATGGATCAATGGGTGGACCGTCAGATCAAGGAATCGGGCATTATTGGTGGAGACACCAAGCATGTCTATGCCATCGGCCCTACAAAGACCATAGTAGGTGACGAACCATACACTAATATGGGAGGTTCGCCTTGGGCTACTTCCAATGTCATGGCCAAGGTAGCAGGTATTACTAAAACCAATACTTCTGTCTTTCCTGAGAAGAGAGGCGACGGCTACTGTGCCCGTCTTGATACACGTATGGAGAGCGTCAAGGTTTTCGGATTGGTGAATATAACGGTGCTTGCCGCCGGCTCCATATTTTTGGGCGATGTGCACGAGCCGATCAAAGGAACGCAAAACCCACAGAAAATGTTGAATTCGGGCATTCCTTTCACTAAAAAGCCAGTAGCCATCCAATTTGACTATAAAGTCAAGATGTCCGACCGCGAGAAGCGTATTCGCGCTACAGGCTTTAGCCGTATAACCGATGTCGAAGGAAAAGATTTTCCAGCTGCTATTCTTTTGTTACAGAAGCGTTGGGAAGATAAGGACGGCAACATCTACGCCAAGCGTGTAGGTACGATGGTAGTGCGTTACTATGCGACGACACCCGATTGGAAAAATAATGTTACTTACGACATCATGTATGGCGACATTACAGGCAATCCTAACTATAAGGCTCACATGATGCGCCTGCAGGTAGAAGAACGTTATGCCATGAATAGCAAGGGGGAGAGCGTACCTATTCACGAGGTGGCGTGGGGAACGGAAGACGACGTACCTACCCATATGGTACTTCAGTTCACGTCCAGTCATGGCGGTGCTTATATCGGTTCGCCAGGCAATTCGCTTTGGATAGACAATGTTAAACTCGTCTATTGATTGTTTGGCAGAAACAATTAAAGTTGTATTTTTGTGGCCGATATGGGAAGATTGCTTGCGATAGATTATGGAAAGAAGCGTACGGGGATAGCGGTGACTGATACCCTGCAGCTGATAGCGAACGGATTGACAACGGTACCGACTCATGAACTGCTTGCTTTCATCCTTGACTATGTGTCCAAGGAACCGGTCGAACGTATTCTGGTCGGTCTTCCCAAACAGATGAACAACGAGGCTTCGGAGAACATGAAACGCATCGAGCCATTTGTCCGTTCTCTGCAAAAGAAGCTTCCTGATGTACCTGTGGAGTACGTAGACGAGCGTTTTACTTCCGTTTTGGCTCATCGGGCAATGTTGGATGCCGGCTTGAAAAAGAAAGACCGGCAGAACAAGGCACTGGTCGACGAAATCAGTGCTACCATCATTTTGCAGAGTTATATGGAGAACAGAAGAACATCATTTGACAGATTATAAAATAAAGAATAGAACATGATTTTACCTATTTATACGTATGGACAGCCCGTATTGAGAAAAGTGGCTGAAGACATAACTCCCGATTATCCCAATCTGAAGGAGCTTATTACGAATATGTTTGAGACAATGGATCGTGCCGAAGGGGTTGGCTTGGCTGCACCTCAGGTAGGACTTCCTATTCGTGTGGTTGTCATCAATCTGGATGTTTTGTCCGATGATCTGCCAGAGTTCAAAGGCTTCCGCAAGGCTTATATTAATCCTCATATTTTGGAAGTGTCGGGAGAAGAAGTCTCGATGGAGGAAGGTTGCCTGAGCTTGCCTGGCATTCATGAGAGCGTGAAGCGAGGCGACAAGATTCGTGTGAAATACATGGACGAGAATTGGGAAGCACACGAAGAGGACGTTGAAGGCTATTTGGCCCGTGTCATGCAACATGAGTTCGACCACTTGGAAGGCAAGATGTTCATTGACCATTTGTCTACTTTGCGCAAGCAGATGATCAAAGGCAAGCTGAATTCCCTGCTTAAGGGTAAGGCGCATTGCACGTATAAGGTGAAGACCGTGAAATAACTGTAATTGTAATTTTGTAATGGTGAAGCGACTCCTGATAGCCATCTTGCTTTTCCCGGCATTGCTATATGCCCAAATTAATACGGAGCGAGTAATGATGATTGCTCGCAATGCGCTGTATTTCGAGGATTATGTGCTTTCTATTCAGTATTTTAATCAGGTAATCAGCGCCAAACCCTACTTGTTCGAACCGTATTTCTTTCGTGGTTTGGCCAAGATAAATTTGGAAGACTATCAGGGAGCTGAGGCCGATTGTGATGAGGCAATTCGGCGAAATCCTTTTGTAGTGGGGGCTTATCAGATAAGAGGACTTGCCCGTATTCGTCAGAACAATTTTGACGGAGCGATAGAAGATTATCGAATGGCTTTGAAATATGAGCCTGAAAATGTCGTCTTATGGCATAATCTGACGCTTTGTCACATGCAGAAGGAAGATTATACTTCAGCAAAGGACGATTTGGAAAAATTGTTGGCGGTGTCTCCTCGCTACACGAGGGCTTACCTGATGCGTGGTGAAGTGAATCTGAGGCAAAATGATACAATCAATGCCTTGAAGGATTTCGACAAAGCCATAGAGCTGGATCGTTACGATGCTGACGGTTGGAGTGCACGTGCTTTGGTGAAATTACAGCAAAAACAATACAAAGAGGCTGAAAACGATTTGGATCAGGCTATTCGTCTGAGTGTCAAGAATGCAGGAAATTACATCAACCGTGCTTTGGCTCGTTTCCATCAGAACAATTTGAGGGGAGCCATGCAGGATTATGATGTGGCGTTGGATATAGATCCCAATAACTTTATCGGGCATTACAACCGAGGTTTGCTACGCGCCCAAGTCGGAGACGACAACCGAGCCATTGAAGATTTCGATTTTGTGTTGGAGATGGAGCCAGACAACATGATGGCTGCTTTCAACCGAGGTTTGTTGCGTGCACAGACAGGCGACTATCGGGGGGCTATTAGCGACTATTCGAAAGTGATTGAAGAGTATCCAAACTTCTTGACTGGATATCATTATCGGGCGGAAGCACGTCGTAAGGTGGGCGATATCAAGGGAGCTGAGCAAGATGAATTCAAGCTTATGAAAGCTCAGCTGGATCGTTTGAATGGAAAGAAGAATAACGGAAAAGATGTAGCCGATGCTACTTCGGATGCTGATAATGCCGACAAGGAAAAGACGCGCAAAAAGTCTGATAAGAATATGGAAAACTATCGGAAGATAGTGATTGCGGATGATTCTGAAATGACTCAGCGATATACAAGCGACTATCGTGGCCGTGTACAAGATCGTAATGTCGTAGTCAAGTTGGAGCCGATGTATGCTTTGACCTACTATGAAAAGATCAGTGAAGTAAAGAAAGCTGTCCATTACCATAAATTCATAGATGCGTTGAATCTGTCCAAGCAATTGCCGAAGCCTTTGCGCATCACCAATATGGAAGCTCCGTTGACAGAGGAGCAGATTAAATATCATTTTGCGTTGATCGATTCTCATACATCCGATATTGTAGCTGAGCCTCAGAATGCGATGAAACGTTTTGGACGTGGTATCGATTTCTATCTGGTACAAGATTTTGACAGCTCGATTGACGATTTCACGCAAAGCATTTTGCTGGATGGAAATTTCTTCCCGGCCTATTTCATGCGTGCTTTGGTTCGCTACAAACAGCTTGACTATAAGAAGGCTGAAGCTATGGCAGAAGGAAATATCCAGTCGACTACCGCCGACAAGCAGAATTCTGGGGTAACGGCTGTTGATTATGAAGTTGTCAAGAAAGACTTGGATAAGGTCGTAGAATTGGCTCCAGACTTTGTCTATGGATACTACAATCGTGGTAATGTCTCTTCTGCTTTGAAGGATTATCGTTCAGCTTTGGAAGATTATAATAAGGCCATTGAGCTGGATCCTGAATTCGCAGAGGCCTATTTCAATCGTGGATTAACCCAGATCTTTTTGGGCAACAACAAGCAGGGTATTTTGGATTTGAGTAAGGCTGGTGAGCTGGGGGTAGTTTCTGCTTATAATATTATCAAACGCTTTACGGATAATACCCGCGAATAACATTTTTTGTGAAATAGATGATTTTAAAAAAATAAATCTTTATTTTTGCGTTCAGAATTTGAAATACATACCATTATGATAAAAATAACATTCCCAGATGGCTCTGTTCGTGAATACAACGAAGGAGTAACCGGCTTGCAAATAGCAGAAAGTATCAGTTCAAGACTGGCTCAAGAAGTCTTGGCTTGTGGTGTAAACGGTGAAATCTATGATTTGGGGCGTCCCATTCAGAATGATGCCGAGTTCGTTCTCTATAAGTGGGAAGATGAACAAGGTAAGCATGCCTTCTGGCACACCAGTGCTCACTTGCTGGCCGAAGCTTTGCAGGAACTCTATCCCGGCATTCAGTTTGGTATAGGTCCGGCAATCGAAAACGGATTCTATTATGATGTTGATCCGGGTGAAACACCCATTAAAGAGGCTGATCTGCCTGCGATTGAAAGCAAAATGGCTGAACTGGCCGCCAAGAAAGAGGCTGTTGTTCGCCAGGATATTTCGAAGGAAGATGCCTTGAAAAAATTTGGTGATCGTGGTGAAACCTACAAGTGTGAACTGATTTCTGAGTTGGAAGATGGTCACATTACAACTTATACACAAGGTTCCTTTACAGATTTGTGTCGTGGCCCGCACTTGATGACGACGGCTCCTATTAAGGCCATCAAGCTGACCTCTGTAGCAGGTGCTTATTGGCGTGGGCAGGAAGATCGTAAGATGATGACACGTATTTATGGTATCACTTTCCCAAAGAAAAAGATGCTGGACGAATACTTGGTGATGATGGAAGAAGCCAAGAAACGTGACCATCGTAAGATTGGTAAAGAAATGGATTTGTTCATGTTCTCTGATACTGTAGGAAAAGGTCTTCCGATGTGGTTGCCGAAAGGAACAGCCTTGCGTATCCGTTTGCAGGATTTCTTGCGTCGTATCCAGGCTCGTTATGACTATCAGGAAGTGATGTGTCCGCCTATCGGAAACAAACTTCTGTATATTACTTCTGGCCACTATGCCAAGTATGGAAAAGACTCTTTCCAGCCTATCCATACACCTGAAGAAGGCGAAGAATACTTCTTGAAGCCGATGAACTGTCCTCATCACTGTATGATTTACAAGAACTCGCCTCGTTCGTACAAGGATCTGCCTTTGCGTTTGGCTGAATTCGGTACGGTTTGTCGTTATGAGCAAAGTGGTGAGCTGCATGGATTGACTCGTGTACGTAGCTTTACGCAGGATGACGCGCACTTGTTCTGCCGTCCTGATCAGGTAAAGGATGAATTCTTGCGCGTGATGGATATTATTTCCATTGTGTTCAAGTCTATGAATTTTGAGAATTTCGAAGCACAGATTTCTTTGCGTGACAAGGAAAATCGTGAAAAATATATCGGTAGCGATGAAAACTGGGAGAAAGCAGAACGTGCTATTATCGAAGCCTGTGAAGAAAAAGGTTTGAAGGCGAAGATCGAATATGGTGAAGCTGCTTTCTATGGTCCGAAGCTTGACTTTATGGTAAAAGATGCCATTGGACGCCGTTGGCAGTTGGGTACTATTCAGGTAGACTATAACTTGCCTGAACGCTTCCAGTTGGAATATACGGGTGCTGACAACCAGAAACATCGTCCTGTGATGATTCACCGCGCACCTTTTGGATCAATGGAACGTTTCGTTGCTGTGCTTATTGAGCATACTGTTGGTAAATTCCCATTATGGTTGACTCCCGATCAGGTTGCTATTCTGCCTATCAGCGAGAAGTTCAATGATTACGCTAATGAAGTGCGTCTGGCACTGAAGAAGTATGATATCCGTGCTCTTGTGGATGAACGTAACGAGAAGATCGGCCGTAAGATTCGTGACAACGAGATGAAACGCATTCCTTATATGCTTGTTGTTGGCGAAAAAGAGGCTGAAAATGGCGAAGTTTCTGTACGTAAGCAAGGTGAAGGTGACCAAGGTACGATGAAAGTGGAAGAATTTGCTAAAAAAATCAGTGAAGAAGTTCAGAATATGATAAATAAGTGGTAAATTTGCGGCCAATTTAGTAGTAACAAATAAAAAACGAATAGGAAGTAAACGTTATTTAATGAAGAATGACAGCTTAAAAGGGCAACATCGGATTAATGAGCAAATCCGTGCCAAAGAAGTCCGCATAGTAGGCGATGAAGTAGAAAGCAAAGTGTATCCGATAGCGCAGGCTTTGAAATTGGCCGAAGAACACGAAGCGGACCTTGTAGAGATTTCTCCCAACGCACAACCCCCTGTTTGTCGTATTATCGATTACTCTAAATTCCTTTACCAACTGAAGAAACGTCAGAAGGAACAGAAAGCCAAACAGGTTAAGGTCAATGTGAAGGAAATCCGTTTTGGTCCTCAGACAGATGACCATGACTATAACTTCAAGTTGAAACATGCCAAAGGTTTTTTGGAAGATGGTGATAAGGTGAAGGCATATGTTTTCTTCAAAGGTCGTTCCATTTTGTTCAAAGAACAAGGTGAAGTTTTATTGCTTCGTTTTGCAAATGATTTGGAAGACTATGCTAAAGTAGACCAGATGCCTGTTCTTGAAGGAAAGCGTATGACGATTCAGCTCTCGCCGAAGAAAGCGACTGGTGCAAAGAAGCCTGCTGCTCCTAAACCGTCGGTTGCTTCTGACACAACGGAAGAATGAAAAAATGAGTAACGCCGTCGGTATAGTGCGTTGCCATCTAGTTTTAATAATTTAAATATAAGTAAGATGCCAAAGATCAAGACTAACTCCGGTTCAAAAAAGAGATTTACTCTTACCGGAACGGGTAAAATCAAAAGAAAGCATGCTTTTCACAGTCACATTTTGACTAAGAAAACGAAAAAGCAGAAAAGAAACTTATGCCACGCTGCATTGGTTGATATCACCAACGTAAGCCAGGTTAAGGAGCTTTTGGCTATGAAGTAATCAGAAAGCTGCTAAAGAAATTAAAGTTATTAACCGAATGCATTAGCTTGAAGACTGTTGCGTGAAGCAATGGCGCTAACATTCAAAAACAAGTAAAAACTATGCCAAGATCAGTAAATCACGTTGCTTCTAGAGCAAGAAGAAAGAAAATTTTGAAGTTAACCAGAGGTTACTTTGGTGCAAGAAAGAACGTTTGGACCGTTGCCAAGAATACTTGGGAGAAAGGTTTAACTTATGCGTTCCGTGACCGCAAGAATAAGAAGAGAAACTTCCGTGCTTTGTGGATTCAGCGAATCAATGCTGCTGCTCGTTTGGAAGGTATGTCTTATTCTAAACTGATGGGTGCTTTGCACAAAGCTGGAATCGAAATTAACCGCAAGGTTTTGGCCGATTTGGCTGTTAATCATCCGGAAGCATTTAAGGCTATTGTTGCTAAAGTTAAGGCAGCATAAGCTATTAAAGACAGAAAATTTAATGGAAGTGCTGGAGACCTGTGAAGTTTCCAGCACTTTTTTTATGTTTTTCTTGTTTCTTTCATAGAAACTTCTTACCTTTGTTATAGAAAAAATAGCCGCATTGATTGGATCGGGAAACTCATCAAATTTTACGAAATACCGAGACAAGCTTCGATTCTCAATGGCGGGCCACGCCCTTCGGGGTAACCTTTGAGTCGGTGGATTACAAAGAGGACGAGCACTCAAATCATGTCTATCGGAGTTTCATCACATCATCGGTGCGGCTTTCTATAAAAAAAGGAATGGTAATTTAGTTGCCATTCCTTTTTCTTGTTTTCTCAAGTAGTAAAGGGGAATTAGAGTTTCTAAAGTGCCACTTTACGTTCCTCAAGTAGATGTTTAGCGTTCCCAAGTAGATGTTTAGGTAGAACACATTTCTAATAACTGTTTCGTCTTTAAATATGCTTTCATGCTTTCACCAATCTCTAAAGTGTTGGTTTGAAATATTTTAGTGTGAAAGATTGTCTTTCACAGTGAAAGCTGGTTTAAGTGTGTGTGAAAGATATTATTAGGCACGAATAACAAGAATACACGTAAGTATCCAAAAATGGCATCTTGACAAAATCCTCCCATAGAACTATCTTCGCAACATAACTTTAAGACCAAGA